>Ga0105047_10000408_pt1 | contig 72066 bp, 64 predicted proteins | sample MAT04_FD_78384 | JGI IMG/M metagenome (GOLD analysis project Ga0105047, IMG submission 78384) | Freshwater microbial communities from Lake Fryxell liftoff mats and glacier meltwater in Antarctica - MAT-04 (megahit assembly) | ecosystem: Environmental > Aquatic > Freshwater > Ice > Liftoff... | reverse complement strand
GACCTCAGCGCCGACGCAGCTCGGGTCCCCGTCACGCCCACCACGAACACCGTGCCCGACCCAAGCACTGTTGTCGTCGTTCGTCATGATTCCCACGGCCATCGAGTCCTCGAGCGAAATGAGGCAACCTCGGCGTTGATGGCTGACTCAACCGGCACAGGCGGGAACCCGAACCTCGAGGCCCGGGAATCGAATCTGACGTTCGTGTCATACTACGCCCCGGCCCGGGGGAGCCGGCGTCGACACCCGGGTCGACGGTGCCGCCCCCTCGACCCACCGAGGAGCGTCGATGTTGCTGGAGAATCGCGTGGCCATCGTGACCGGAGCGGGGCGAGGCATCGGCCGCGACTTCGCCCTCGAGCTCGCCCGCCAGGGTGCCTCGGTCGTGGTCAACGACCTCGGTGTGGGGCTGCGGGGCGACGACACCGGCGACGATCCCGCCGGCGACGTGTGCGCCGAGATCGAGGCGGCGGGCGGACGGGCCGTGCCTTCGCACGAGTCGGTCACCGACTTCGATGCCGCCGAGCGGATCGTCGCCACCGCCACCGAGACCTTCGGTCGGGTCGACATCCTGGTGAACAACGCCGGCATCGTTCGTGACCGCACCTTGGTGAAGATGACCGAGGACGACTTCGACGCCGTGATCGCCACCCACCTGAAGGGGGCGTTCAACCTGGCCCGCCACGCCGTGCCCCTCATGAAGGAGGCCGGCTACGGACGTATCGTCAACGTCACCTCGTCGGCCGGCCTGCGGGGAAACTTCGGTCAGACCAACTACGGCGCCGCCAAGGCCGGGATCATGGGGATGACGTTCGTGTGGGCCATCGAGCTCGGCCGGTCGGGCATCACCGTCAACGCCATCGCCCCGGCCGGAGCCACCCGCATGACTGCCGCCCTGGCCGGTGACGGCGAGCCCGACCTGCGCCTCGACCCCGCCGGAAACGCGCCGCTCGTGGCTTACCTGGCCTCCGAGCAGGCGGGCCACGTCAACGGACAGCTCTTCGGTCGCACCGATTTCAGCTACACCCTCTTCCAGCACCCCAAGCAGATCGCCTGGATGAACCGGATGGGAGGATGGGACACCGACGGCGTGGCCGCTGAGTTCGACGCCACCCTCGGCCAGCATCTTCAGCAGGTGGGAATGGTCATGCCGTCAGGTCTCTCCCAGGACACCGCCCGGTCATGAGCGCCGCCCCGACCGTCACCGTCAACCACCTGGGCCTGGGCGTGGCCGACATCGAGCGTTCGCGCTCCTTCTACGAGAACGTGCTGGGCTTCGAGTTCGCCTACGAGCTGCACCCGCCCGACCCGATCTGCTCCACCCTGCTCGAGGTGGCCGAGCCGGTCGGGCTCACCGCGGTGTACCTCACCAGTGGTTCGTTCACCCTGGAGCTGCTGCACTTCGAGCGGCCCGGCAATCCGAGCGCCGTGGTGCGGGTGATGAACGAGCCGGGGTTCACCCATCTGTCATTCACCGTGCCCGAGCTGGCGGCGGCGGTCGCCGCCGTCGTCGAGCACGGAGGGCAGGTGCTCGAAGCCACCAACATCGGGGTGGCGGTGATGGTGCGCGACCCCGACGGGCAACTGCTCGAGCTGCTCCCCGCCAAAGGAACGTGACCCGGCCATGGAACTGAACGGGAAGGTCGCCCTCGTCACCGGCGCCAGTCGCGGAGTGGGCGCGGCCGTGGCCCTGGCCCTGGCCGAGGCGGGCTGCGCCGTCGCCGCGGCTGCCCGCTCGACCGCCGACGCCCCCCAACGCACCCCGGGCACCCTCGACGAGACCGTGGCCCGCATCGAGGCCGCCGGGGCCCGGGCCCTGGCCGTGCCCACCAACCTGGCTGACCCCGGCGAAGTCGCCGCCATGGTCGCCACGACGGTCGCGCACTTCGGGCGCCTCGACATCCTCGTGAACAATGCCGCGGTCACCTTCGTCGGCGACATCGACATCGCGCCCTCCCGCCACGCGCTGGTGATGGCGGTGAATCTCGACGCCCCGCTCGTCGCCACTCGCGTGGCCCGCCCTCACCTGGCCGCCCACGGCGAGGGAGCCATCGTCAACGTGTCCTCGGTGGCGGCGCTGTACCCGCACCCGGGCCTGATGTCCTACGGCATGAGCAAGGTCGCGCTGGAACGGTTCACCGTCGACTGTGCCCGCCAATTCCAGGACCAGCACATCGCCGTGAACTGCTTCCGCATCGACATCCCGGTCGCGTCGGAGGGCTTCATCGCCAACACCCCCGGCATGGACCGCTCCGACTGGGAGCCCCCCGGCGTGGCCGCCGAAGGCATCCTCTGGATGCTGCGCCAACCCCTCGGCTACACCGGCCAACGCGAGTCGATGTTCGCTCTGCGCGAACGCGAGGGGATCATGGCCAGCCGAGCCGACCGTCCCCACACCGACCGACCCCCGACCGAGCTGTTCTCGGGACGCGCAGACCTCGGCCGCGAGGTCTTCGTCGAGCCCTACTGACCGCGCCGTACCGACCGAGCCGAACCGAGCCGAACCGACCGAACCGAACCAGGAGCCACCCCCGTGCTCGTCACCCGCCAACGAATCGGCCTCACCGAGGTCCTCACCCTGAACCGGCCCGAGGCCGCCAACTCGCTCAACCCGGCGCTCATGGGCGAGCTCGGCGCGGCCCTCGAGGCGATCCTCGGTGACGACGACGCCCGCGCCGTGGTGATCACCGGCGCCGGCGAGCGGCACTTCTGCGCCGGCATGGACCTCAGCTCGCTGGCCGACGTGAACGCGCGCTCCGACGGACCCCAGCCGGGGTCGGCGATGTTCGGGCAGTTGATGGCCGGCGACTACCCCAAGCCCCTCATCGCCGCCGTCAACGGGGCCGCGGTGGGTGGGGGCATGGAGCTGGTGATGGCCTGCGACATGGCGATCGCCGCCGACCACGCCCGCTTCGGGCTGCCCGAGGTCAAGCGCGGGCTCTACGCCGCCGGTGGCGGCACCATGCTGTCGACCCGCATGCCCCTCGCCCTCGCCCTCGAGATGGGCCTCACCGGCCGGTTGCTCGACGCGCCCAGAGCGGCGGCGGCCGGGCTGGTGAACGAGATCGTGGCTCTCGCCGACCTGATGGCGACGGCCACGGCCCTGGCCGACGAGATCGCCGGCAACGGGCCCCTGGGTGTGCAGCTCACCAAGAAGCTGATGCGCGATGCCGTCTCGAAGGGCCCCGACGCGGGCCAGGCCACTCCGGAGGAGATGAACGCGGTGTTCCGCAGCGACGACGCCCGCGAGGGTGCGACCGCGTTCATGGAGAAGCGCCCGGCCCGATTCACGGGCCGCTGAACCGGACCGATCGAGGACGCGGCGATGACCTTCGAGCGCAGCCTGCAACACCAGTCGGCCCTGCACCCCGAACGGGCCGCGGTCATCATGGCCGGTACCGGTGCCGTGACCACCTACGCCCAGCTCGACGATCGTTCGAGCCGGATCGCCCACACCCTGCGCGCCGCCGGTCTCGGGATCGGTGACCACATCGCCCTCATGATGGGCAACAGCTCGGCCTTCCTCGAGGTGGCGTGGGCGGCGCAGCGGTCCGGTCTGCGCTACACCGCCCTCAACAATCACCTGCGCCGAGACGAGGTGCAGTACATCCTCGACGACTGCGGGGCCTCGGCGTTCGTGATCTCGGCGGAGCTGGCCTCTGTCGCCGCCGAGCTCGATCTCTCACGAGTCGGCTTGCGCCTCGTGGTGGGCTGGCCCGAAAGCGGGTCGCCGAGCGGCTTCGTCGACTACGACGAAGCTCTCGCCCAAGCCCCGGCCGGTCCGATCGCCGACGAGGCCGAAGGCCGCGAGATGCTGTACTCGTCGGGCACCACCGGCCGGCCCAAGGGCGTGAACAAGCCGCTCGTCGCCGTCGAGCCCGGCGACCCCGCGTCACCGGCGGTGGCCATCGCCGAAGGGGTGGCCGCGGCGCTCGGCCCCGATGCCGTGTACCTCACCCCGGCACCGCTCTACCACGCCGCGCCCCTCGTCTACACCATGGGCTGTCACCGGGCCGGGGCCACTGCGGTGGTGATGGAAGCGTTCGATGCCGACGCCTGCCTGGCCGCCATCGAGCGCCACCAGGTGACCCACGCCCAGTTCGTACCCACGATGTTCACCCGCCTGCTGCGCCTTCCCGACGAACAGCGCCAGGCCCACGACACCTCGTCGCTGCGGATGGTGCTGCACGCCGCGGCCCCCTGCCCGGTCGCGGTCAAGCACGCCATGATGGCCTGGTGGGGTCCGATCCTCTACGAGTACTACGCCGGTACCGAGGACATCGGTGGGAGCTTCATCGGGCCGCAGGAGTGGTTGGCCCATCCGGGTTCGGTGGGGCGCCCCAACTGCGAGATGCACATCGTCGACCCCGACGGAACCGACCTGCCGCTGGGTGAGGCCGGCACGATCTGGTTCGCGGGAGGACGCGACTTCGAATACCACAACGATCCGGGCAAGACGGCGGCGGCTCGCAACGAACAGGGCTGGCGCACCCTCGGCGACGTGGGGTACCTCGATGCCGACGGGTACCTCTACCTCACCGATCGGTCGGCCGACATGATCGTGTCGGGCGGGGTCAACATCTATCCCCGCGAGGCCGAGGACGTGCTGTCCCTGCACCCGTCGGTGCTCGACGTCGCCGTCTTCGGTGTCCCCGACGAAGAGATGGGCGAGGCGGTGAAGGCGGTCGTGCAGTTCGCCGACCCCGGGCAGCCGGCCTCGGAGGCCGAGTTGCTGGCGTGGTGTCGCGAGCGGCTCGCCACGTACAAGTGCCCCCGCTCGATCGATGTCATCGATGCCATGCCGCGCGACCCCAGCGGGAAGCTGTTCAAGCGCCGCCTCAAGGACCCCTACTGGGAGGGCCGCCAGACCCGCATCATGTGATCGTCAGCGGGGCAGGCCGAGCATCCGTTCACCGATGATGGTGCGTTGCACCTCCGAGGTACCTCCGGCGATCGACGCCGCCTTGCTCCACAGCCACTGCCGCTGCCACTTGCCCTCCGCCGGATTGTCGGTCGCCGACGCCCACAGCGGTGACGCGAGGCCCACGACGTCGAGCGCCACCTCCGACAGCAGTTGGGTCATGTCGGTCCACGCCAGCTTCACCACGCTCGACTCGGCTCCCGGCTCCTCGCCCTGGGCGAGTCGCGTCATGGTGCGCCAGTTGTGGAGACGCAGCACCCGCAGGTTCACATAGGCGTCGACCAGTCGGTCGCTCACCAGTGGATCGTCGAATGCTCCCGTGGCGGCGGCCAACGTGAGCAGCTCGTCGAGGTACACCTCGTGCACCACCTGCTCCTTGAACGGGAACGTGGTGCCCCGTTCGTGGGCCAGCGTGGTGTTGGCCACCGCCCAACCCTGATCGAGCGGGCCGACCAGGTGGTCGCGTGGCACGTACACCGAGTCGAAGAACACCTCGTTGAACTCGGCTTCGGTGGTCATCGTGACCAGCGGACGCACGTCGATGCCAGGCGCTTCCATGTCGACCACCAGATAGGAGATGCCCCGGTGCCGAGGGGCCTCGGGGTTGGTGCGCACCAGGGCGATCCCCCATCGCGAGTGCTGCGCGTAGCTGGTCCAGACCTTCTGGCCGTCGAGCAGCCAGCCGTCGCCCACGTCGGTGGCCCGGGTGGTGAGACCGGCGAGATCGGACCCTGCGTCGGGCTCGCTGAACAGCTGGCACCAGATCTCCTCGGCGTTCAGGATGCCGGGCAGCCATCGGGTCTTCTGGGCATCGGTGCCATGGGCCAGCAGCGTGGGCCCGGTGAGGTTGACCCCGGTGCGGTTCACCGGTTGGGGCGCCCGGGAGCGGGCGTACTCCACGTTGAAGATGGCCACCTCCACCGGGGTGGCGTCGCGTCCTCCGTACTGACGGGGCCAGTGGATGCCCACCCAACGATCGGCCGCCAGCCGGGCCTGCCAGCGCCGCCCCCACTCGAACTCCTCGTCGAAGGAGGCGAAGCCCGGTGTGGTTTCGACGTTGGCGACCAGCCATTCGCGAGCCTCGTCTCGAAAGGCCAGTTCGTCCTCGCTGAGAGTCAGGTCCACGGGGTCTCACCGACGACCGAAGCACGGTGGCTGGCGGAGGCGCTCATGAGGCGCTCACCGCCCGCTGGCGGAGTTGGGCCAGATCGGGCTTGCCGGCCGGGAGCAACGGCATCGTGTCGAGGCGAACGACGCGTTCGGGCGTCTTGAACCGGGCCACGCCGCGTTGGCCGAACCACTCGCGGCACCGGTCGAGGTCGAAGGGGCCGTCGCTCACGACGAAGGCGGCGACCCGCTCGCCGACCCGGGCATCGGGGTAGCCGACCACGACGGCCTGGCGGACCGACGGGTGCTCGACGAGCACCCGCTCGACCTCCGCCGGCGAGATGTTCTCGCCACCGCGGATGATGAGGTCCTTCAGCCGGCCCACGATGCGCAGCCAGCCGTCGGCATCGAGCTCACCCAGGTCCCCGGTTCGGAACCAACCGCGATGCATCGCGCCGCGGGTGGCCTCGGCATCGAGGTAGCCGGCGAACATCTCCGGGCCACGGAACCACACCTCGCCGGGCTCTCCGGGGACAACATCTCGACCGGTGGCGGGGTCGACCGTTCGCAGCTCACCGTCGCCGAGCACGTGACCTTCGGTCTCTCGTCCCCGCTCGGGTGGGTCACCGGCCTCACTGGTCGTGATGGTCGGGATCTCGGTCGCCCCGTACGTTCGCTTCACCCGAGCGTCGAGCCGGGCGGACGCGTCGGCCACGAAGGCGGTCGACACGCCCATGGCCCCGGTGGACAGCAGACGCAGCGTGGTGACCCGCTCGGGCTCGAAGGTGGGGGTGTCCATGAGGCCGTTGAAGAGCGTGGGCGGCCCGACCATGAAGCTCACGTGCTCGGCCTCGATCAACCCGAGGGCCGCAGACGGGTCCCACCGTTGCATCAGCACCGTCGCCATGCCTGCCGCCGCCGGGACCAGGAGGCCGTTGAGCAGACCGGACACGTGGGCCATGGGCAGGGGCATCAGGCTCACATCGCTCGGACCGAGACCGTGGACGCCGACCATCTGGGCCATCTTGTAGGCGAGGCCACGATGGGTGTGCAGCACCCCTTTCGGGTCGCCGGTAGAACCCGAGGTGAACAGGACGGCCGCGATGTCGGACGGGCGAGCGGCGGATCGCGTGACCGACGGCCCCCCGAGCAACTCGTCGAAGGTGTCGCCACTACTCGGCCCCTCACCGCGGACGGTGACCACCGGACCGATCTCACCGAGGGCCGCGCCCGGCGCCGCGAACGTCACCCGCGGGTCGAGCTGGCCGACCATGCGGACCACGTCGTTCCCCCCGGCCTGGTGATGCAGCGGTGCCGCCACGGCCCCGAGACGCCAACAAGCCCGGTACAAGACCACGGTCTCGAACCAGTTGGGCAGTTGCCACGCCACGGTGTCGCCGTGGCGTACACCCCGGCGCCTCAGCGAACCAGCGAGCGTCCCGACCATTGTGTCCATCTCGCTCGCGTCGACCCGCCGGCCCCCGTCGACGATCGAGGCCAGGCCACGCCCACCGGGGCCGCGGGTCATCGCGTCGAGAGTCGGGCGATCCCATGCCGCCCCGGCGCGGCGGTAGACGGGAGCACGGGCCAGGCGCAGCGTGGCTCGCACGATCAGCCCGCCCTCGATGATCGCCACGTACCTGACACCGCTGTTCGCTCCTCCTCGGCGGGAGTGTAGGCAGCCCGGGCCCACGGCCGCGGGCATCACGAACCGCTCACAGTTCGGAAACGAGTACGAGCAAAGGCTTTCCTGGTGGGCCCTCTGTCCGGCAGCAGCGATGCTCCGACCCCGAGAACCGCGTCCAGAGCAGTGGTACCTTTCACGACTAATGAGTGGTGACGGGCATTCGTTGACGAGTACGCGCAAGGCGCGGCCTTCGCTCTTGGCCAGGGCCGTCAGCACGGCCGTGGGCCTCGCCACTCCCAACCCGGAGATCACCAATCCTGAACTCCGGCGCCGGGCCCGGCTGCTGGTCACCTTGGCCCTGAACCTGGCCGTCCTGCTCTCCTTCTCTGCCGTCCTCTCCACCACCACCACGTCGATCGACCCCGACTCCCCCTACACACTGGGTTGGCGGGGCACCGCCGTCATCTACGTGGCGGCGATCGGCTTCTGGATCAGCTGGGCCCTGAGTCGATCCTCTCACCCCCTCCGCGGCGCTTGGGCGTCGATCACCACCATCTACGTGTTCCTCACCGGTTTCAGCCTGCTGTACCCGGACTCCGCTGATTCGCTCGTGGTGGCGCTGGCCATGCCGGTGCTGGCCGGAACGATCTTCCTCGACGTCCGGGGCACGTTGCGCCTCGCCGCACTCTCGCTGATCCTGGGCGCGGCCTACTTCCCCCTCCTCTCCGACGACCCCCTGTCGTGGATCTACGGATTTGCCATCCTGATCGCCGTTTCGGGCTTGACGGTCTTCCTGTCGCTCATGCGCGAGGACGACCTCAGCCAGCTCGCACGCCTGGCCGAGTTCGAGCGCGCCGGAGCCGAGCGGCTGCGCAACGAGGCCGAGCTGGCCCGAACGGTGCAGCTGGCGATGCTCCCTGCCACCCTCCCCGAAGCGGTCGGCGTCGAGTTGGCCGCCTACTCCGAACCGGCCAAGGAAGCCAGCGGGGACTTCTACGACCTCTTCCTCGTCGAGCACGGAACCGACCCCACCCGGGGCAGCCTCGTGGTGGTGGTGGCCGACGTCGCCGGGAAGGGGATGGCGTCGGCCCTGGTGGTCAGCGCCGCCCGCACGGCGATGCGCAGCGAGGCCGAGCGCGAGGCCAGCCCCGGAAGGGTGCTCGAGCGGGTGAACCGATTGTTGTACGCATCGATCCCCGACCGGTTGTTCCTCACCGTCTTCTTCGGCGTGCTCGACCTCGCCACCGGAGACCTGTGCTTCGCCAGCGGCGGACATCCTCATCCACACCACTGGAAGCACGCGGAACGTGAGCTCGTCGACCTCCAGAGCGACGGACTCCCACTCGGACTGGTCGAGGACGCCGAGTACGTCCAGGCCCGAGCCGTCCTCGAGCCCGGCGACTTCGTGGTGGCCTACACCGATGGACTCGTCGAGGCGTTCAACGAGTCGCGAGAGCTGTACGGCTTCGAGCGAGTGCGGATGGACGCCCAGTCCTGCATCGGGGGCGCTCCGACCACCGACGGGCGCGTCGAGTTCCTCGTCGCGGCCATGGAGCGTTTCGCCGCCGGGGTTCCGCCCGAGGACGACGTCACGATCGTGGGCCTGGCCATTCCCACAATGGGTGACATCGACCTTCGAGACGAGCTCGAGGCCTCGAAGCGCGCCGCGACCGGCGGGACCGTCAGTGCGTGACCTCGACAAGGCCGCCTACCTTCCCGCTGATCGTCGTCAGGCCCTGGTCGGGGGATTCGAACTTCCGCCCCGTACCCGGGGGGCGGCGCTGTTCGCCGACATCGCCGGCTTCACCCGCCTGTCCCGTGAGCTCACGGAGGCCTACGGCTCCCGCAACGGCGTCGACGTGCTCTCCGAGGTGCTCGAAGCGGTCTACAGCGTCGTCGTCGACGAGATCCACGCCCAGGGCGGGAGCGTCATCGGCTTCTCCGGTGACGCAGTCACGTGTTGGTTCGACGATCACCCCCGTGGTCTCGCCACTGGCAAGGGTGCCGGCGACCCACCGGCGAACGGGGCCGGTCGGGCCGTGGCCTGCGCCCGCAGCCTCACCCGATCGATGGACCTTCTCCCTCCCGTCTCCCTTCCCGACGCGCCCCGGGGCGATCGGCCGAGGCCCGCGAATCCCTCGACCGGGAACGATCAGCCCGGCGTGAAGATGGCCGTGAAGGTCGCGGTGGCCAGCGGAGAGGTGAGCCGGTCACTGGCCGGGAACCCCGCCTATCAGGTCGTCGAGATCCTCGGCGGCGCGACGGTGGCCCGACTCGCCGACCTGGAGCACGAGGCAGACGACGGCCAGGTGCTGGTGGACGAGGCCACCCTCGCCATTCTCGCCGCTCCGACCGAGGTGACCGTCACGACTCGGCGCTCCACCCCATCGGGCGACGCACTCGTGCTCGGCGACGTGTCCCCGAGCTCGGGGTGCCGGTGGGATGCCCTCGAAGAAGGCCGCCTCCCCGATGAGGCGGTCCAACCATGGATCGGCTGGCAGATCCGTGACCGCGCCGACTCAGCTCTCACCGAGCTCCGACCGACCGTCGCCCTCTTCGTGCGCTTCACGCCGTTCTCCCTCGACACCGACACCAAGGCTGCGGGTGACCTCGATCGCTTCGTCCGTTGGGTACAGGACCTCCTCGCGCCCGTCGACGGCAACCTGATCCAGGTCACCATCGGCGACAAGAGCAGCTACCTCTACATCTCCTTCGGGGCACCGAGGTCCCACGAGGACTTGGCGGCGCGGGCGGCTACCGTCGCCCTCCAACTGCTCGAGGTCCCCGGCGAGTTGGCCATGGTCCGTCCCCTGCACCTCGGGATCGCTGAGGGCATGTCACGCGTCGGCGCGTACGGCAGCCGGGAGGCACTCACCTACGGGGCGCTGGGCGACGGCACCAACCTCGCCGCCCGACTCATGTCCGCCGCCGACCCCGGCACCATCCTGGTCAGTGACCGGGTGGCCGAGGGTTGTAGGGGGGCGTTCCGCTTCATCGAGCACGCGCCGGTGCAGGCCAAGGGATTCGATGAGCCGGTGCTCGTGACCGTGCTCGAGGGCCGAACCGGCTACCTCGCCCCCGAGATCGCCCATCGGCGCACGCTGGTCGGGCGCGACGTCGAGCTCGAGATTCTCGTCACCCGCCTCCGGTTGCTCGAGATGGCGCCCGGCGGCGAGATCCGGGTTCGGGGGGAAGCAGGGTCCGGGAAGAGCCACCTCATCGCCGAGGTGAAGCGACGGGTCGCGGCCGACAGCGACGTGACCTGGCTCGCCACCCGGGCTGACGAACTCACCAGGTCGGCGCTACAGCCCTTCCTCGCGCTCCTTCGCGACCTCACGTTCCAGGAACTGGCGTCCACCGAAGACGACCGGCGCTCCCTTTTCGACGCCACGATCGACGCGCTCGTCGACGACCTCCAGGGGTCCGAGGACGACACCTGTCGGACACTGGCATTCCGCCTCGATTCCGATCGATCCTTTCTCGCCGCGCTGATCGATCTGGCGGATGAGGATTCCCCCTACGGCCGCCACGATCCAAGGCGGCGATACGAGAGAGGGCTCGAGGCCTTCGACGTGCTCCTACGTGCCGAGAGCACACGCCGACCGGTCGTCATCCACATCGGTGACGGCCAGTGGCTCGATGAGCATTCCCACCAGCTCCTCGACCTGCTGCGCATCACCGCCACCGAAGCCCGGGTGGCTCTGGTCGTCGACGAGCGGGTCGACCCGGGGACCGACACCGCAGTTCTCGGCCCGCTCCCTGCCATGGTGATCGATCTCCGCCCGCTCGAGGTCGACGGCGTGACCACCCTGGTCACTGCCCTGCTCGGCGGCGACGCCAACGACGATCTGGTCAGGTTGATCACCGAACGATCCCAGGGGAGCCCCCTGTTCGTGGAGCATCTCGTCACCGACCTCACCGAGCGGCGGCGCCTCGATCGCGACGCCCACGGCCTGTGGGGTCTCGTCGATTCGACCGACGACGAACTTCCGGTGAGCCTCTCCGCGCTGCTCATCTCCCGCCTCGACCGCCTTCCGCCCGAGGTCACCGAGGTGGCACGGATGGCCTCGGTGATCGGTCTCGACGTGCCGCTGACGGTCCTCGCCTCTCTCCTCGACCACCCCGCCGATCTCGACGCCACCATCGGGATCGGCACAGCCGCTGGCATCTGGCGGATGGACCCCGATCAACACGACCAGATTGCGTTCCACCATGCACTCGTTCGCGACGCCGCCTACACGATGCAGCCCGCCGCCCGACTGCGAGCGGCCCACGCAGAGGTTGCCCGGGTACTGGCCGCCGTCGACGACCCACGGTTGAACCACGACGCCTCCATCGCCCGTCACCACGAGCGGGCCGGAGACCCGGCCCGAGCGCTGGTACACCTGCGCGGTGCCGCGGCCGCTGCCCTACGGCTTCCCGCACCGGCCGAGGCCCGCGCTCTGCTCGTGCGAGCCCATGACGCGGCCACCACGAGTTCTGCTCCCCCATCGACCCGGATCGAGATACTCCGCGATCTCGCGGCGGCCGCCACGGCGACGGGCGACTACAGCACCGCCATCGCCGAGCTCGAGCAGGCGCTCGACCTGGCCCCGGAACCGGGAGTGGCCACCGACCTGCTCCAACGCCTGGGGGACGCCCGGGCCCGCTGCGGGCAGCTCGATGAAGCCGAGTCGGCGTTCGAAGCGGGCGTCGAGGCGCTGCAACTGGCGCTCGACCCCGGGATGGCGGGACGCCTCTACGCCGGGCTGGCGATGGTCAACGCCGAACGCGACGATCTCGAAGCCGCGATGGAGCTGGCCGAGCTGTCGTTGCTGTTCGCCCGCACCGACGACGATCCCGCGGCGCAGGCCTGGGCCCACCATCGGTTGGGCATCATCGCCCTTCGCCGACGAGCCCACGACGAAGCCCGCACCCACGCCAACGAGGCCCTGGTCGCGTTCATCGGGCTCGGCCGGCTCGACGGCCAGGCCGGAGCGCGCAACACGCTCGGTCTGCTCGCCATCGACGAGGGACGGGTCGACGAGGGCCTCGCCGAGTTGGACCTCGCCGTCACCCTCTTCGAGCAGGCCGGCAACGAGCACGGCCTGGCGTGTGCGCTCGACAACCTCGCCGACGCGCTCCGCCGCCAGCAGCGCGACGATGAGGCCTTCGCCCATCTCGAACGGGCGGTGTCGATCCTGGCCCGCATCGGTCTCACCGATCAGACCGTCCTCACGACCATGTGGCGGGCCGGCACATGGTGACCCGACCGAACTCATCACCCCGATCCCCCGAAGCGGGGAGGAGCCCGACATGACCGTTCGACCCGAGCCAACGCAGTCGATAGGGGTGGCATGCAGACCATCGAGCTGAAGATCCCCTGTGAGAGCGGCTTCGAGAAGGTGGCCATGAACACCGCGGCCGACTGCGCCCGCATGCTCGGCATGTCCGACGAGCGGGTGGAGGACGTGCGCACCGCGGTCTCGGAGGCCTGCATCAACGCCATGGAGCACGGCAACATGTTCGACATCACCACGAAGGTCTATGTGGCCATGACCCTCGACCGAGACCGGCTCGAGATCGACGTCATCGACGAGGGCCGGTCGGGTCCCCCGCCCACCGAGGTCAGAGCTCCCGATCTCGAAGCCCAGGTGGATGGCCTGCTCCCACCGGGAGGCATGGGGCTCTTCGTCATCAAGGCCCTGGTCGACGAAGCCGACTTCATCGAGCCCGAGCTCGGACACGGCACCCAGTTCCGTATGGTCATCCACGTGCAGCCCAAGGAGCAGGACCAGTGAGCAGCAGCCTCCGCGTCGAGACTCGTCAACTCCCCGAGATCACGGTCATCGAGCTCCACGGAGACGTGAGCGCCGACGGTGAGCCGGAGATCAAGGCCGCCTACGACGCGGCCGTGGCCTCCAGCATGCCGACGGTCCTGATCGAGATGAGCGGCACCGCCTACATCAACACGTCGGGGATCTCGGTGCTCATCCGCGTGGCGATGGAGGCCAAGAAGGCCGGCAACGGTCTCCTCGTCTGCGGAGCCAGCCCTCACTACAAGAAGGTGCTCGACCTGGTCCGGTTCTCGTCGTTCGTCTCGATGTTCGACACCGAGGCCGACGCTCTTGCCAGCCTGTCCTGACCAACTGCTGGTCCGCCGGGCCTCGGTTCGCGGCCTTCAGCCGGAGGCGGCGGCGAGGCGCGAGCGCACCATGGCCACGTTCTGCGCCTTCCCGGCGTCGTTGCGTCGCCGAGCCGCGTCGGTGAAGTAGCGGTGCTCCCCGAGAAACCGCAGCTGTCGGGCGTTCCACTCGTCGTCGGTCTCGACCACACCGGTCAACTCGAGTTCCTCACGCAGCGCCGCCTCACGCTCGGCAAAGCGGTCGACACCGAGGACGAAGAGATCAGCGTCGCAGAGCACCTCCGCCAGGAGGGAATCTGGCTCTTGAGGAATTCGAGTCGCCCAGATCGCCACCACTACCGCCTCGATCTGTTCGGGTGTGAAACCGAACCCGGGCAGCGCCTCGCGCACCACTCGAAGGGCCACCACTTCGTTCTCGTCATACCGCTCCACGAAACCGATGTCGTGGAACCACGCCGCCGTGACCACCAACCCGCGGCCGACGGAATCAAGGCCCACGTCGTCGGCCAGCAGGGCCGCAGCCGGGGCGACGAGGCCCACGGTGTGCTCCAGGTCGTGGTACAGCAACCACGCCGGGAGTTCGGTCTCCAGGCGGCGGCGGGCATGCGCTTGCGCACCGAGGAAGTCGGGTTCGCCGCCGGGCACGTCGATACGGTAATCCACAGCGACACACCATCAGCTGATCGCGGCGGGACATGGTGGCTCAGAGGCCGGCCAGATAGGACCCGAGGGCCATGTTGCCGGCGCCGAGGCCGAGCATCTCGCGCAGCGCCGGATCGAGCGATCGACGGGTCTCGGCCGAGAGCGACCGGTTCCAGTTGTTCTGATGGCGCAGGAACGATCGGGCGTAGAAGGCGAACAGCAGCGCCCGCTCGCGATCGGTCGACGAGTTGGCCCCCGAGGTGTGCCAGAGCCGCCCGTCCATCAGGATCACCGATCCGGCGGGAGCCTCGAACGACCGCATCCCCTGCGTCGGGTCATCGGGCACCTCGGCAAAGCACGTGTAGCGGTGGCTGCGGGGCAGGTAGCGGGTGGCGCCGTTCCCTTCGTCGGTGTCGTCGAGGCACCAGATGGCGTTCATGGCGTAACAGGTCGTCCACGGCTCGGGCATCACGGTCGACTGGTCGTTGTGGGGGTTCATCGAGCCGCTACCCGGTAGGGCCGTGTTGGCGGTGAAGTTCGAGACCGCCACGTCGCCCACGAGAATGCGGTCGATGTAAGGGAGCACAGCCGGGTGCACCACCAGTTCCGCGAAGACCGGGTCGTGCGCGATGAGGTCGTGGACGCGGATGTTGCAGCCCCCGGGGTCGAGGAACTCCATACGGGTCGCCACGCCCTTGGCCTCCGACGCCGCCGCCGCCCGCACCAGCGCCTGGCGAGCCCGGTCGATCTGGGGCTCGGACAGCACCCGGGGCAGCACCGCCCAGCCCTCGGACTCGAAATGGTCCATCACGGTGTCGTCCACACCACTCCCCCTGGCGGCCACAGTCAGGCGGTGACGCGCACCGGCACGTTGGCGTAGCCGGCGACGTTGGCCATGTGCACCCGGCGCAAACCGGACTCGTCGATGTCGTAGCGCGGCCAGCGCCGGGCCAACTCCTCGATGGCGATGCGCGACTCCATTCGGGCCAGGGCGGCGCCGAGGCAGCTGTGGATGCCGTAGCCGAAGGCCAGCGAGAGGCTGGCCGGGCGGTCGATGTCGAAGCGATCGGGATGGTCGTAGGCGCGGGGATCGCGGGTGGCGGCGCCGGTCACCAGCAACAGCGGGTGGCCGGCGGGGATGGTGACCCCGTGGCGTTCGGAGTCGCGTACGGCGTAGCGGCCCTGGTACTGCGAGGGCGGGTGGTAGCGCAGCACCTCCTCGACGGCGGCCGGAATCGTGGTCGGGTCGGCGAGGACCTTGGCCCACTGCTCGGGGTGGCGGGCGAACAGCACCACGGCGTTGCCCACCAACTTGGTGACCGTCTCGGCGCCGGCACCACCGAGGAGGCTCGCGAACCCGGCGATCTCGACGTCGGTGAGGCCGGTCGTCACGCCATCACCTCGGTCGACCTCGACCTGGGTGAGCTCGCTCAGCATGTCGTCGCCCGGCCGTTGCCGCTTCTCGACGGCGAGTCGATAGAAGTACGTGCCCCCGGCGATGGCGGCGGCCTGCCCTTCGGCGTTGGGCTCCATCTGCCCCGGGTCGCGGTGCAGCGACAAGTCGAGCCATTCGCGGATCTGCTGGCGGTCGTTCTCGGGGACGCCCAGCAGACGCGAGATGATCTCCACCGGGAACAGCGCGGCGAACTCGGCCACGGCATCGAACTCGAGGTGTCCGTCGAGCTCGTCGAGGAAGCCGGCGACGACGCCACGGATCATGGGCTCGAGGGCGGTCATGGCGCGCGGGGTGAAGACCCGACTCACCAGCGCCCGCAGCCGATCGTGCTCGGGAGGATCCATGAACAGGATCATCTCGGGCGTCGCCTCCCTGGAGTGCTTCGACAGCAGGTTGAGGTCGCTGCCGTAGGCGCTGGAGAAGGTGGGCCAGTCCTTGTGGGCCTCGCACACGTCGTCGAACCGCGACAGGGCGTAGAAGTCGTAGCGCTCGCTGTAGTACACGGGGGCCTCCTCGCGGAGCCGGGCATACATCTCGGTGGGATCGTCGAAGTAGGCCTCGGAGAACGGGTCGAACTCCACCGGGTCCGATGACTCCGGGGTCGGGATGGCGCCGCTGATGTCAGGCATCGGGTTCGGTCCCCACGATCGAGACGAAGCTCACGCACTCCCCCGGCGCTCCACCCAGGTTGTGGGTGAGTCCCCGCGACCGGTCGGAGGTGACGGTGGCGATCTGGCGTTCGGGGGGCGCCTCGTGGCGCAACTGCAACCAGCACTCGAACAGCATCCGCAGCCCCGATGCACCGATGGGGTGACCGAAGCTCTTCAACCCACCGTCGGGGTTCACCGGCAGATCACCGTCGCGGTCGAAGGCGCCGGCCAGTACGTCCTTCCACCCGAGGCCCCGCTCCGAGAAGCCGAGATCCTCCATGAGCACCAGCTCGGTGGGGGTGAAGCAGTCGTGCACCTCGGCCATGGCCAGGGCTCGACGGGGATCGTCGATACCGGCCTGGCGGTAGGCGTCCTCGGCTGAGCGCACCACCTCGGGAAAGGTCGTGTAGTCGTAGTCCGGGTCCATGGCCCCACCGCCGGGTCCGGCCACGAAGCTCAGCGCCTTCACGAACAACGGGTGGTCGGTGTAGCGGTGGGCGTCCTCGGCGCGACAGAGGATGGCGGCCGCGGATCCGTCGCTCACCCCGCTGCAGTCGAACACGCCGAGTTGCCCGGCCACCAACGGCGACCGCCCGATAGTTTCCAGCGAAACCTCTTTGCGGTACTGGGCGCGAGGGTTGACGGCACCGTTCTGGTGGTTCTTCCAGGCGATGCGGCTCATGACCGACTTCATCTCGTCGGGATCGAGGCCGAACTTGTGGGCGTAGGCCGGCGCCAGGAACGAGAACGCCGCCGGCGACGACAGCGCGGCGTCGGTGCCATCGCCCACCGGCCGGATGCCGGTGAGGCCCGAGTACCCGGAGTCCTTCAGCTTCTCGACCCCGATCGCCATGGCCAGGTCGTAGGCGCCCGAGGCCACGGCGTAGCAGGCGTTGCGAAACGCCTCGGACCCGGTGGCACAGAAGTTCTCGACGCGTGACACGGGCTTGTAGTCGATCTTCAGCGGCTTCGACAGGGTGATGCCCGACACGCCCGAGCCCATGGTGCCCAACCAGAACGCGTCGATGTCGTCGAGGGCCACTCCGGCCGAGGCGATGGCCTCGGTGGCGGCGTCGGTGAGCAGGTCGTCGACGCCCTGGTCCCATCGCTCGCCGAAGGGCGTGCACCCCATCCCGACGATGGCGACCTGGTCGCGTATGCCGTTGCTGGTCATGGCGTGGCTCCTTCACTGGCGACGGCCGGTTCGACGGGGCCACTCGCGGGCCGGGCCTTCCAGAAGTAGTTGTGCACGCCCTGGGCCGTGGAGAGGCGCCGAAAGACCATCTCGACCGGCGTACCGATGGCCACGGTGTCGGGGTCGACATCGGTCATCTCGCAGCGGTAACGACCGCCGCCCTCGAAGTCGACGACGGCACCGACGACGGGCGGCGACATCGAGTGGGCCAGGTGATCGATGGTGAAGGTGGCCACCCGGCCCTCGACGTCGGCCAGGCGCTCGGGCCGCATCCGATCGACGGCGTGGCACTTCAGACAGACCCGGGTCGGCGGCAGGTGGCGGAAGCCGCACTCCTCGCAGCGACTGGCCACGAACCCGCTCTTCCACGGGCCCGACCGCCATGTGGCCGGGGCGCCGGGCCGCTCGGGATCGGGCCGTCGGGCCGGCTCGCGCTGCAGCCGGCCCCGCCAGGTCAGAAAGCGGGTGTAGGGCAGGTCGTCACGCCCCGACTCGACGAGTTCGGCCACCGATCGCAGGCCGGCCTCGGTCCGCGCCGCCCGCAGGCCGTCGATCGAAGGTGACACCCGCAACAGCGTGACGTCGGCGCCGTCGGCGACGACCACGACGGCGATCACTGCGTCCGGTCGGGCTCGGTCGAGGACATCGGCCAGCACGAACCCGGCGTGGGCGGCCCCGAGGTTGCCCGTGCTCACCAGTCGGTCGTCGGCCACTGCTTCGGGCCGCACCCCGACGACGGCCCGGGCGCCGGCCACCGCCCTCGGGTTCAGCCCGGCGAGCACCAGGTGATCGATGGCTTCGGGCAGCACCCCCGCCGCCTTCAGCGCGTCGGCGAACGCCGCCTCGACCAGGGGCCCGTAGACCTCCTGACCGAAACGCTCCTCCCAGGTGCGGGACTGGTCCTCCCCCGGCGTGCGCCAGCGGTCGAGGAACTCGGTGCTGGCACTCCCTCGACCGATGGTGGTGGCCGCCACCGGTTCGTGGCTGTCGTCGCCGAAGACGAGGGCGACGGCACCGTCGCCGGAGTCGCGCTCCTCGGGCCCTCCGGCCGGGCCGGTGCGCAGGTCGGACTGCACCACCATCGTCCGGCGGCCTACGGCCAGCGCTTCAGCGGCGCGCCAGGCACCCACGGCGGCTCTCACCGAACCGATGGCGTCGTAGCTGCCGGCGGCGGGGTCGAGGTCGACGGCGTCGTGGATGGCCGCGGCGTTGCTCTTGTCGAGGTAGGCGGGGTCAGGGGTGGAGAAGAAGAGGTCCTGGGGCCCGGGGCCGACGAGCGGGGCGAGCGCCCGCCGGGCAGCCTCCACCCCCATGGTGGTGGTGTCCTCGTCGTAGGACGCGACCCGACGTGAACCTCGTCCGGCGGGGCCGCCGAGGGCGACACCGATGGCCGAGCGGCGCAACCGCCAGTACGGGAGGTACATCCCCCACGACACGATCCCCGCTGTCACACCTCTGCCCCTCGCTGCCACGTCGAACCGACCGAACCGGAAGATTCCCCGCACGCAGCCTAACGGTGGGACAGGCTCTGGGGCCATGGACACGATCGCGACCGACCACCTCCTCCGCACCACTCGGGCCGTACGTCGACGGCTCGATCTCGAGCGGGCCGTCGAGCCCGAGATCATCCTCGACTGCCTGCGACTGGCCACCCAGGCGCCGACGGCGAGCAACGACCAGAACTGGCGTTGGCTCGTCGTCACCGATGCCGATCTACGGGCGAAGCTGGCTGAGCTGTACCGCTCCAGCGGTCTCGACTACCTCACCCACGCCGCCGAGACCGAGACCGACCCCCAGACCCGGCGTGTCTACGAGAGCGCACTCGCTCTCACCGATGTGCTGGCCCAGGTACCCGTGCACGTGATCCCGTGCATCGAGCGTCGGTTCGACGGCGCTCCCAACCCGATCGCAGCATCGGCGTACGGGTCGATCCTCCCGGCGGCCTGGAGCTTCCTGCTGGCGTTGCGCTCACGGGGCCTGGGCTCGGTGTGGACGACGCTGCACCTGTTCCGAGAGCAGGAGGCGGCCGAGCTGTTGGGCATCCCGGACCACGTCACGCAGGTGGCGCTGTTCCCGGTGGCCTACACGATCGGCACCGAGTTCAAGCCGGCGGCGCGCCCGCCGGTCGAGAGCGTCACCTCGTGGAACCGATGGGGTGGTCCCCGCCCCTGACCCCTTCGTCACCCCTTTCGGAGGATGACCGGTGTGGGACCATGGGTCCCTGGCGGGAGGGACCGCCGCCGACAGGCACGAAATCTCCAGGAGGACCACATGGCCGACAGCGACGGGAGCAGCAATCCGGGCCAAATCAGGCGCCGGCTCGGAGGCGGGGCCATCGCCTCGCTCATCGGCCTGGGTGCGCTCGCCATCTTCATGCTCCAGAACACGCTGGACGTCAACGTGAAGTTCCTGGTGCTGAGCTTCACCTGGCCCCTGTGGCTCCTCATCCTGGTGTCGGCCCTCGTGGGGGCTCTCATCTGGTTCGGGTTGGGCGTCATGCGCCGCCATCGCCGCCGCAAGGAGCGTCGCGACCAAGGCTGATCGAAGGGCGTGAAAGAGAGTTTTACCCGATCAGTATTTCCTGCATTCCGTATCGTGTATAGTCCGCCCATGCGCGCCACCAAGACCCGACCCGGGCCCCGCCGAACCGACCGAACGCCCGTCTCGGGCCTGATGAGCACCCCGGCCAGGGGCCACCGGTGATCTCTGCCGCGGCCTTCGCGGTGCTCCTGGCCCCGCTGGCCCTCGCCCTCCTGGCCCTGATCGCCCTGGGTCATCCCGGTGCCCATCCCCGACAGGTGGCCCGGCTCGGCTCCGTGGCCACCTGGTTCGGTGTCGTCGTCGCCCTGGCCGCGGGCGTCGCCACTGCGCTCGACGGGCTCATCGAGAGCCCCACCATCGGTCTCGCCGACCTCGGCGTCTCGATCCGGCTCGACGCCTTGAGCACCATCATGCTGGGCATGGTGGCGCTGCTCGCCGTCGTCATCTTCCGGTTCAGCGTCACCTACCTCGACGGCGACGACCGCCAGGGTGTGTTCCTCGGCTGGTTGGCGGCCACCGTGGCCGCCGTCGAGGTGCTCGTGCTGGCCGGCGACCTCTTCCTGCTCGTCGCCGCCTGGGTGGCCACGAGCCTGGCGCTGCACCGACTGCTGGTGTTCTACCCGGAGCGCCGGCGGGCCGTCGTCGCCGCCCACAAGAAGTTCCTGGTCGCCCGCCTGGGCGACGTGTTCCTGGTGGCCGGGGCGGTGCTGCTCTACGTGCGGTTCGACTCTGGGAACCTCGAGACGATCTTCCAGGGCGCATCCCAACTCCAGCCGGGTTGGGCGTTCACCTCCGTTGGGGCTGCGGCCCTCTGCATCGGCTTCGCCGCATTGCTCAAGTCCGCCCAGTTCCCCACCCACGGCTGGCTGGTGGAGGTCATGGAGACCCCCACTCCCGTGTCGGCCCTCCTGCACGCCGGCGTCCTCAACGCCGGGCCGTTCATCGCCATCCGCATGGCCTTCGTGCTCGACGACGCCCTTCCGGCCACCGCTTTGTTGATCGCCGCCGGGGGTCTCACCGCCGTTTTCGCCTCGGTGGCCCTGCTCCCCCAACCCTCGGTGAAGGTGGCACTGGCCTATTCGAGCGCCGCGCACATGGGCTTCATGCTGATGGTCTGTGGCATGGGCGTCTACCCCGCCGCGCTGCTGCACCTCGTGGCCCACTCGTTCTACAAGGCCCATGCCTTCTTGTCGTCGGGCAGCGTCGTCGACGAGGCCCGCGCCGCGAAGGTGGCGCTGCCTCAGCGACTGGCCAACCCGTTCCGGGTGGCGGGGAGCGCACTCATCGCCCTGGCGATCTACCTGCCCCTGGCCGTGCTCTTCGGCATCGATTTCGGTGGCGACTGGGAGTTGCTGGCCATCGGCGCCATCCTCGTGCTGGGCACCACCCAGCTGGTGGCCCCCGCCCTCGACTCCACCGGGGGCGTGGCCGGAACCGTGCGGGCCGTCGTGTTGGCCCTCGCCGTCACCGTGGCCTTCTTTGCCCTCGAAACCGGCGCCCACGAGTTGCTCTCGGGCACGCTCCCCGAGGACGTGGGTCGAGGGGCGCTGCACCTGGGCCTCATCGCCCTGGTCTTCGTGGCGTTCACGGCGGTGGTCCTGCTCCAGATCTTCGAACCGGGGCGGGCGAAGACGGCGCCGCGTCGGGCCCTGGCCGTGCACTTCCGTAACGGCTTCTACGCCAACGCCTTGTTCGATCGGCTCATCGGAGCCCTGCGAACGCCCCGCACCGAACCGGAGGCCGCGCGATGAGCGCCCTGCCCACCGACGCCACCACCGACGACCAAGGAGAGCAGACAACCTCCACCGACTCCACCGCCGTGGGGGGGTCCCCCGAGACGACCGGAACGACCGAGGGGACCCAGCGGGCCGCGTGCCGCCGCATCGCCCCGGTGTGGCCCTTCGAGAGCTTCGTGGCCGTGAACCCCTACCTGGGGCTGACCGACCACCGCTTCGACGAGGCTGCCGAGCGTCTGGCCCGCACCGCCGGGGCCCGGGCCACCATGCCGGCGTCGTACTACCTCGCCGCCGTCGACTCCGGGCGCATCTCGCCCGAGGATCTGAATCAGGCCTTGGCCGCCCGCCGAACTGATGACGCAATCGACGTCGACGAGTTCCTCCACCTCGTACGCGCCCAGTCCCCCGCACCGGATCAGTCCGCCGACCGGGTGCCGACCGTGGCCGAGGTCGCCACCGGCACCACCGGCCACGACTGGGTGCGCCTGGCCACCGACCGGATCTCGAACTGGGCCGCCGCCTACTTCGACGACGGCCAGGCGCTGTGGCGCTCCACCGACCGCCAGCAGCCGCTGTTCGCGTCGTGGCGTGACGAGGCGACCATCGACCGCACCCCCGAGGTCATGGGTCTGGCCGGTTTCCGCAAGGTGGTGGCCTCGCTGCCCGCCGAGCCCCGAGCGGCGGCCGAAGAAGCCATCCTGCGCCTCGACATCCCGGCCGATGCGCTCGAGCTCTACCTGCACGCGCTGCTCATGCGCATGGGGGGCTGGTCGGCGTATGCCGCCCGCGTCGTGTGGGACGCCAACCTGTACGACCAAGAGGACGACACGCTGCTCGACTTCCTCGCCGTGCTGCTCGTGTGGGAGGTGGCGATCTTCGAGACGCTCTCCCACCGCGGCATGACCGAGGCCTGGGACGACGCCATCAGCCAGCTCACCGAGCTGAACGAACGGCGCTCGGTGCGGACTTCGCTCGCCCACCTGCTCGTGTTCCAGGAGGCGTTCGACCTCAGCGAGCAACGGCGGCTCGTCGCGCAGTTCGCGGCCCGACCGACGCCGACCACGACCGAACCCGAGCGGCCTCTCACCCAGGCCGTCTTCTGCATCGACGTGCGATCAGAGGTGTTTCGTCGACACCTCGAAGCCACCGGGGCCGGTATCGACACCATTGGCTTCGCCGGGTTCTTCGGGGTGGCCATCGAGTACGTGCCCATCGCCCACGAGACGGGCGAGGCCCAGTGTCCGGTGCTGCTCACCCCCGGCTACACCGTCACCGAGTCGCTGCCCGACCCCCGGAGCCTGCACGACGCCGTCGAGGCTCGCCGCCTGGCGCACCACGTCCGGCGGGCCTGGAAGTCGTTCAAGATGGGGGCGATCTCGTGCTTCAGCTTCGTCGGCCCGGTGGGGCTGATCTACCTCCCCAAGCTGTTCACCGACTCCCGCGGATCGACCCGTCCCGTCAAGCGCCCCGAAGACGAGGCGCTGAAGCGCTGGGCTGTCGACCACAAGGGACCCAGCCTCGACCCGTCGTCAACCAACCCGGCGTCGGGCATCACCCTCGAACAGCGGATCGAGCTGGCCCAGGGTGCCCTCGGGGGCATGTTCCTCACCTCCGGTTTCGGCCGGCTCGTGATGATCACGGGACACGGCGCCAGCACGGTGAACAACCCCTACGACACGGGTCTCGACTGCGGCGCGTGCGGCGGTCACACCGGGGAGGCCAACTCGAGGGTCTTGGTGGCGATCCTGAACGACGGCGACGTGCGGCGCGAGCTCGCCACCCGGGGCATCTCGATTCCGGACGACACCTGGTTCGTGGCCGCGCAGCACAACACGACGACCGACGAGATCACCGTGTTCGACCGGGCCCTCGTGCCGTCGACTCACGCCGGCGACCTGAGCGAACTCGATCGCCGCCTGGCCGACGCAGGCCGGGCCACCCGCGTCGAACGGGCCCGACGGCTCGGGATCGACGATCCAGGACGCATCGACGCGGCCGTCATCCACCGCAGCACCGACTGGGCCCAGGTCCGTCCCGAGTGGGCGCTGGCGGGCTGTCGGACCTTCGTGGTGGCGGGCCGGCACCGCACCCGAGACCTCGACCTCGAGGGCCGCTCGTTCCTGCACTCCTACGACTGGCGCCACGACGACGGCTTCGGGGTGCTGAACCTGGTGATGACCGCCCCGATGGTGGTGGCGAGTTGGATCAGCCTCCAGTACTACGCCTCCACGGTGGAGAACCGGCTGTTCGGGTCGGGCAACAAGACCCTGCACAACGTGGTCGGTCGCGTGGGCGTGCTCGAGGGCAACGGTGGCGACCTGCGCACCGGGCTGCCCTGGCAGTCGGTGCACGACGGAGAGCAACTGCAGCACGAGCCGCTGCGCCTCAACGTGGTGATCGAGGCTCCCCTCGACGCCATGAACGACGTGCTGGCCGCCAACCCGTCGGTGCAGGACCTGTGCGACAACGGCTGGGTGCACCTGCTGGCCATGGACGACGACGGGCTCATCTCGCACCGCTACGTCGGGGGCCGGCGATGGGAGCCCACCTCGGCCTGAGTCGGCTTCACCACCGCGTCGAGCGCTGACCTCCCCGCCGCTCGCCGATGGGTGGGTCTACCCTGCCGGCGATGTCGACCTTCATCACACCCATGGACGAGGGCGGGAGCGGGCCTCGGCTCGCCGTCAAAGACCTCATCGACGTGGCCGGTGTGCCCACCACCGCCGGCAGCAGGGCCGTGGGCGACGCGGCCCGGCCGGCCGGGGCCGACGCCGCGTGCCTGGCTGGGGCCCGGGCCGCCGATGCCCGCATCGTGGGCAAGACCAACCTCACCGAGTTGGCCATGACCCCGGCGGGCACCAACCCCTGGTTCGGCACCCCCGTCAACCCCCTCGACCCGGCGCTGGTGCCGGGAGGCTCGTCGAGCGGCTCGGCCGTGGCGGTCGGGGCCGGGGACGCCGACGTGGCCTACGGGTCCGACACCGGCGGGTCGGTGCGCATCCCCGCGGCGTGCTGCGGCGTGGTGGGTCTCAAGACCACGTTCGCCCGTGTGTCCCTCGACGGCGTGTGGCCGTTGTGTCGTTCACTCGACACCATCGGGCCCATGGCCCGAGACGTGACCGGAGTGGAGCTCGGCATGCAGTTGCTCGAACCGGGCTTCAGACGGGCCGGTGCCGCGGCCACCACCGTCGGTCGCCTCCGCCTCCCCGCCGACGACGTGGTGAACGCGGCCGTCGACGAGGCGCTGCGCCGCACCGGCTTCGAGGTGGTGGTCATCGACGCTCCCCAATGGAAAGCGCTGGGCGACGCCTTCGCCACCATCTACTTCGCCGAGCTGTGGGACGCCGACCACCACCTCTTGCGGACCCGCCCCGAAGGCCTGGGCGAGGAGGTCACCACCATGATCGAGGCCGGTCCCCTGTTCACTCCCCTGGTGGCCGAAGCGCGAGCCGAGGGGGCCCGCCTGGCCGACTCGTTCCGCTCGCTGTTCGACCGGTTCGAGGTGCTGGCCCTGCCCACACTGCCCGTCCTGCCCCCGCGTCTCGACGATCCCCGGTCACGAGCCGAGCTGGCGCTGGCTCTCGGCCGCTTCACCCCGCCGATCAACGTGGTCGGGCTGCCTGCCCTGGCGCTTCCCGTGCCCACCGCCGCCGGTGGCCTTCCGGCCAGCCTCCAGCTCGTCGGACCGCTACACGGCGAGGAGCTGCTGGTCGCCACCGGCGCTCGCGTCGAAGCGGCGGTGGCATAGGTGGTTCGCGTGCGTCGGGTCGTTGCGGCGGGGCGGCGATCTCTGCCGAAGGTGGTCACCCGTGACCGCAAGGCGTGCGTCTTGACAAGGGCCTGCGGACCAGCCGGCACCGAGGCGACCACGACCACCTCGTTGGCCGAGCGGCGGACACCAGGGACCGGCTACACCTTGACGGCTGCGGCTCCCCGAGCGAGGTTGGCGATCATCGACCCGAACACGGTGTTGTGGAATGGGCTGATCCCCCACCAGTAAAGCTGTCCGAGAAGGCCGTGCGGGATGAACAGGGCGCGCTGATGCAGCACCGGCCGACCGTGTTCGTGGGTGATGGTGAACTCGAGCCAGGCCTCGCCGGGGAGCTTCATCTCGGCCCGAAGCCGGAGCAGGGTGGGGCGTTCGACCGCTTCGACCCGCCAGAAGTCGACGGCGTCGCCGACCTCGAGGCGGTCGGGGTCCCGGCGGCCTCGGCGCAAACCCACCCCGCCGGCGAGGCGGTCCAGGAAGCCGCGCAGCGCCCACGCCAAGGGGAACGAATACCAGCCGCGCTCTCCGCCGATGCCCTCGACCGCTCGCCACACGTCGGCGGCGTCGCCGTCGATCGGGGTCGAACGGTCATCGCGGTAGGTGGTGCCGCCGCTCCAGTCGGGATCGGTCGGCATGGGGTCGCTCGGCGCGCCCGGCCACTGTGCGCCCGACCAACGAGTGGTCACCTGGGCCCGACGGACGCTCTCGAGCGCCAGTCGGAGGGCCTCGTCGAGGGGGCAGAGCGCGAAGGGGATGAAGGTTTCGATGTCGTGTTCGTGGGCGACGGCGTTGTTGCGCAACGACCCGATCAAGGGCTGGGCGATGGCCTTCGGGACAGGGGTGACCACGTTGACCCACTGGCTCGACAACCAAGGCGACAGCACGGGCACCGGGATGATGACCCGACGGGTCAGCCCGGCGACGGCGGCGTAGCGCTGCATCATCTCGCGATAGGACACGACGTCGGGTCCGGCGATGTCGAAGCGGCGGTTGAGACCGGCGGGCAGTTCGAGGCTGCCGACGAGATAGGTCAGCACGTCGCGCACGGCGATCGGCTGCACGAGCGATCGCACCCACTTGGGGGTCACCATCACCGGGAGTCGTTCGGTCAGGTAGCGCAGCATCTCGAACGATGCCGAGCCACTCCCGATGATCACTCCGGCCTGCAGGACCACCGCCGGAACCGAGCCCCCGAGGAAGATCCGCCCCACCTCGGCTCGCGAGGCCAGGTGCGGAGAGGCGGTCTCACCCGTGGGTACGAGACCACCGAGATACACGATCCTGCTCACGCCCGCGACCTCCGCGGCCTCGGCGGTGTGACGAGCAGCCAGCCGATCCGACTCCTCGAAATCGGAGCCGGTGGCGATGGAGTGAACCAGGTAGAACACCGAGTCGACGCCCACCATCGCCTCGTCGAGGCTGGCGCGATCGAGCGCGTCGCCGGCCACGATCTCCACTGACCCGGCCCATGGGACCCCTCCGAGCTTCTCGGGGCGCCGGGTCAGGCAGCGCACCGCGTGGCCTGCGGTGGCCAGGCGGGGCACCAGGCGCCCACCGACGTACCCCGTGGCGCCCATCACCAGGATCTTCACGCCATCAACCTAGGTGCCTCTTCGGGCGATGAGACCGGTCCGCCGGTGCGCTGCTCATCAGCCAACGCGGAAGTTGCCGATGAAGAGGGGCCGGACGGCCAACGGCATGCAGGAGGGCTTCTCCTGGCACACCAGATCGCCCCCGTGATTCGTGCGGATGCTCACTGACGGGTGGAGATGGGGGCAGAGAGGTCGGCGTTGAAGCCGCCGAGCAGTTCGGCGACGCTGGAGAAGCCGGCGAAACGCAGCAGCGACGCAGCAGTGGCGGAGCGGTAGCCCCCCGCGCAGTACACGAGCGTGGGGCGGTTCGGGTCGAGGTCGCCGAGCCGGTCGAGCAGGGTGGGCAGCGGCAGGTTGATGGACCCGTCGACGTGACCGACGATGCGTTCGCCCGGATTGCGGACATCCACGATCTGCAGAGCGGGTTCGGCGGTGCGCCAGGCCTCGAGCTCCGAAGCGGTGATACGCGGCGCCGAAGCCGCGAGGTCGGGGCGCACAGCGAGCTGGGCGGTGATGTCGGTGACGGCACCGATGACGTGGTCGAAACCGATGCGAGCGAGCCGGACCCGGGCTTCGCGCTCGAGACCCGGTTCGGTCACGACGATGACCGATTGCCCGGGGCGCAGCACATCGCCGGCGTACTCGGCGAAGCGGCCGTCGAGCCCGACGTTGATCGAGCCGCGAAGGTGCCCGGTCGCGAACTGGTCCGCGGGGCGGCTGTCGATCACCATGGCGCCGTCGATCTGCTGGCGGGTGACGAGATCGATGTCGAAGACAGGCAACTCGTCGGTCTCGTCGAGCAGTTCGCGCTCCTTGCGGTTGGCATTGGCAGCGAACGCGAAGTACAGCGGCGCGACCGACTGGCCCTGGGTGACGGCCTCGACGAACTGTTCCTCGGTCATCGGGGCCAGCGCGTAGTTCGTGGCGCGTTGTTCGCCGATGGTCGACTCCGTGGCGGTGGACAGGTCCTTTCCACAGGACGAACCGGCACCGTGGGCGGGGTAGACGCGGGTCGCGTCGGGCAGGCTGAGCAGCTGGTCGTGCACCGAGTGATAGAGCTGGCGGGCGAGCTCATCGGCGCTGACGCCGATCGAGGTCAAGAGGTCGGGGCGTCCGACGTCGCCGATGAACAGGGCGTCCCCGGTGAGCACCGCCCACGGCGGCTCGGTGTCGCGTTCGTACACGACGATCGAGATCGACTCCGGGGTGTGACCTGGGGTGTGGCGGATCTCGAGCACGACCCGGCCCAGCGAGAGGCGCGCACCGTGGCCCAGACCCTCGAACGCGAAATCAGCCCGGGCCCGGTCGCCGTAGGAGATGACCGCGCCGGTGGCCGCGGCGAGCTCGAGGTGCCCGGAGAGGAAGTCGGCATGGAAGTGGGTCTCGATGACCCGCTCGATGCGCAAACCGAGACGATCAGCGTCGGCGACGTACCCGCTGATGTCACGTTGGGGGTCGATGACGACGGCCCGGCCGGTGGTCTCGTCGCCGATCAGGTAGGAGAACAGCGACAGGCAACCGAGTTCGTATTGCTTGAAGATCATCGTGAAGCTCCTTCTGGTGTGGGGCGAACAGCGCGGTTTCGGACAGGTACGAGGTGGTTCATGCGGACTGCAGCGCGAGTCCGGCTCGGATGGCGACATAGACGGCGAGCACGAGAAGCAGCCCGACGAACCAGCGGACGAGGGTGACGGTGGGCAACCGGTCGGCGACGCGCTTGCCGACCGAGACCCCGAGCAGGGCGGCGATGGTGAACGGCGCAGCGAAGGCCCAATCGACCCCCGCGTTGCCGACCCGGCCGGCAAGAGCGACCGCGGAGTTGATGGCGATGACCAGCAGCGAAGTGCCAACGGCTTCGGCCATGTCGAACCTAAGGGCCAGCACCAGGGCGGGGACGACGATGAAGCCGCCACCGACGCCGAAGAAGCCGGTGATCAATCCGACGATGCTGCCGGCGACGAGCACCTTTCCCACCACCGCCGGCGTCACCGTTGTGCGCGTGACCACCTGCAGAGGACTCCCGGGTTCGGGTTCGGGGTGGAGCTCGAAGTCCTCGTCGCCGGCGCCCGGTCGGGTCTGATTGACCCACATCCGCCACGCGGCGATGAGCATCAGCGCGGCGAAGGCGAGCAGCAGCACGTTCTCGTCGACAGAGTGGTTGAGTCGAGTCCCCAGCAACGAGCCGCCGACCCCGGCGAGGCCGAACAGGACCCCCGGCAGGACCCGGACCCGACCGGCGCGCAGATGAGCGACCATGCCGACCAGCGACGCAGCACCGACGATGACGAGCGATGTGGTGGTCGCGGCCTGGGGGCTCTCCCCCGCCGCGTAGACGAGGATCGGGACAGCCAGGATCGAGCCGCCGCCTCCGAGCGCGCCGAGCGAGACTCCGATGAGGAACCCGAGCGGCGAGACCAGTAGCGCGCGGCCGTTCAACGCACTGCGCCCTTCTTACCGCGGACGTCGACCACGGGGAATCCGGCCGCGGTCCAGGCGGTCATGCCGCCTGCGAGGTTCACGGCGTCGAAACCCGCCTTGGTGAGCATCTGGGTGGCCCGGGCCGAGCGATTACCCGAACGACAGACCATCACGAGCGTTCGATCCTTCGGCAGCTGCGCCATCGAGGTGCTGAGCTGACCGAGGGGATGGAGCTTCGCCTTCGGGGCATGCCCGGCATCCCACTCTCCCTCCTCGCGCACGTCGACCAGCACTCCGCCAGAACGGAGTAGGTCCTGGGCATCGACCGGCCCGACGCCGGCCGTGGTCGAGGCTCCGAACAACCTGGAGAGAACGCTCATGATCGACCTTTCACCCTTCGGGAGTACATCACGAAGAACATACCCATAGGGGTATCCTATTCCCAGTCCGGAGTAAACCCCAGGGGGTATATGTCCTGGACATGTGGTCGCTGACCGACACCTACAGGAGGACACCGTGGGGGAACAGCCCGCGGAAGTGACCGACGATCGACGAAAACGGCTGCGCCGGATCGCCGGTCAGGTACAGGGCATCGAGCGGATGCTCGACGAAGGCCGCGAATGCCGCGAATGCCGCGACATCGTCACCCAGATCTCCGCCGCCAATCCCGCCTTCGAGCAGAGCTCGCCGAGTTGCTCGGCGTCGACGTGGACGTCGTGTCCGCCAACTCGCTGAAGCCTCGTATTCGTGAGCGGGTCGAGAGCGAGGCGGTGCCGTCGTGAGCCGGCGGGACGACGAACGGCTCGCCGACGTCATCGCCTCCGCCGAGGCGGTCGCGTCGCACCTCGACCGCCGCGGTCTCGATGACGGCCTCGTCTTCGACGCAATACGCGTACGACTCATCGAGCCCGCATTGGTGTAGAACTAGTGTATGTCACGCACCAACATTGATCTCGATGACGCCGCCTGTCGGGCTGTCATGGAGCGCTACCACCTGAGTTCCAAGCGCGACGCCGTCAACCTGGCCCTGCGTCGCCTCGCCGCTGAGCCGCTCGATCTGGAAGACGCTCGCCGCCTGCGGGGCTCGGGATGGGACGGTGACCTCGACCAGATGAGGGCCAGCCGCGCCAGATGATCATCATCGACACCTCGGCCTGGATCGAGTTCCTGCGCGACACCGGATCCAAGGTCTGCAACACCGTCGACGACCTCCTCGGTGCCGACCTCGCGATCTGCGACGCCATCAGCATGGAGGTACTTGCGGGGGCCCGCGACGAACAACACCTCGCCCAACTACGCGGCCTGCTGGCTCGGGCCACGCTCGTGCCCATCGTCGCCGAGGACTACGACCACGCCGCCGCGCTCTACCGAACATGCCGTCGCAACGGGGAGACCGTACGCAAGCTCATCGACTGCCTGATCGCCGCGGTCGCCGTACGGTCGAATGCGCCGGTCCTCCACGCCGACGCGGACTTCGCAGCCCTGGCCCGGCACACGTCGCTGGCGACACACGCCGACTCGAGCAAGTAGCCCACCGACACCAAACCGGCCGGGACCGGGTAGGACGACATCCTCGATGAGGACGCGTGCGGGGTAGGCGACACGCCCGCTGAGCATGGTGTCGGGGCAGCCTTGGGGTCGCCCTTCGTGTCGGTGATCGTGCAGTCCGACCGCCCTCCGCCGATCGACATCCACGGCGAAGCGATCGGCTCGTCCGGGCGCGGCCCCGGCCAGGGGGGATGTTGTGTTTTCGACAACAGTCGTGGACGCGAGAGGACTCGAACCTCCGACCCCCGCCGTGTGAAGGCGGTGCTCTAACCAGCTGAGCTACGCGTCCGGGGCGTCGCACGTTATCCCAGGGCACTCGAACCGCCCAACCCCGTCTGCGGTCCACCTCACGGGTAGGTGCGCAGCTCCACCACGTTGCCGTCCGGGTCGCGCACGTACAGGCCGGTCCCCCACCCCTGGGCCCCGAACAACGTCCGCGGTGGGCCCAGCACCTCGAACGCACCCGACGCGGCCACGTCGGCCAAATCGGCGCCCTCCACCACCACACACACGTGATCGGCGTTCACGCCGGTGCGCTCGGTCTCGAGCAGGTCGATGATCGTGGTGGCGTCGAGGCGCACCGACAGGAACGGCGCCTCACCCGCCTCCCACTCGGCCAGCCGCACCGGCTCGGCCCCCAGCAGTTCCTGCCACCAGGCCAACGACCGCCGGGCATCGGCCACGTTCAACACCACATGGTCGAGGCCGGTGACACGCAACATCCGCCGAGCCTACGACCGGGCCACCGCACCGCTCCGGCCGAGCGCGCCCGACGGGCGAGCGCCTCACCCCGCGCTCTTCAGGCACAACGTGGTGCGATTGTCGTCCAACGGCAGCGCCCGGGTGTCGGGCGGACACGGCCGGGGCGTGTCGACAATGGACGACACCACCGCCGAGTTGCCCGTGCCACAGTTCACCGGCACCGGCTTCGGGCCCGTGTCGAGAGCGGCGACCAACAGGCACGACCCCACCGGGTAGGTGGGCTGAGTCGACGGTGGCGCCGCGTTGGGGCCCGTGCTGTCCTGCACCGTGGCGTAGGCGCTGAACACCAGGATCCCGGTGAGTACCACGGCCACCACCGCCACCGGCAGCAGCCGGAACCACCACGAATGCACCTGGGGCACAAAAATGCCCGACGGCTCCCAGTCCGGCGGACGGCGGGGCGGCCCGCTTGCGGCAGCGGCCGATGCCCCCGACATGCTCGACGTCGAGGAGCGAGGGCGAAGGGACCGGTCGTACTCGGCCCGCCGCTCGGGGTCACGTAACGCGTTCCACGCCGCGTTCGCGGCCTTGATGGTGGCGTCGGCCCGCTCCTTACGCACCGGGTCGTCGGCCTGGCGGCGATCGGGATGGTTGGCCTTCGCCAACCGCACATAGGCCTGGCGGACGTCGTCGACCGGGGCGTCAGGGGCTACTCCCAGCACCTCGTAGTGCGTGCTCAACCCGATCACTCCCCTGCCGGTGCGTGGTCCAACAGTAGGGCGGCCACCCCGGGAGCGCGATACCGGCTCTGGATGTATTTTGCTAGTTTTCAATAATCTTCTTGCATTCTCGATGTCCTCGCTCCACTCTGGGCTCATGGGCGAACGAGTGCGGGTGATCCACGACGGCGAAGGACGACTGGTGGCGGTCAAGACCCCACCTCCCGACGACCCTCACCGCACCCGGCGTGAAGCCACCGTCCTCGACGGGGTCCATCACCCGGGGGTGGTCGAGATCCTCGACCACCACGACACCCCCGACGGGCTCGAGCTGCACACGCGGTGGGTGGGCTCACGCACCGCCGCCGACCTCCCCCAGCCCCTCTCCCCCGACCGGGCCGCCGGCCTGGTGCTGGCCGTCGCCGCCACCCTCGCCGATCTGCACCGCGTCGGCATCGTGCACGGCCACCTCGACGCCTCCCACGTGGTCCTCGACCCCCACGGCCGCCCCGTGCTCTGCGGCTTCGGCGACGCCCGCCGCATGGGCGCCGACACCCCGCACGACGGCCCCGACGCCGAAGGCCCTCGCCCCTCCACCGACGTGGCCGGGCTCGGTGAGCTGCTGGCCGACCTGCTCACCGATCCCATGGGCATCCCCACCGAGCGCCACCGCTGGGGCTCGGTCCCCAGCCTCGGTCGCGGCCGCCGGCGGGCCGACGAACGGCGAGCCCTGCTGGCCGTCGCCGACCACGCCACCAACCCCGACCCCACCTGCCGCCCCGGCCTGCGCTCGTTCGTCGACGCCGTGCGCGCCGCCGCTCCGGCCGCCCTGCTCGGTGGTCCCGACGATCCGCCCGAACCCTGCGCCCAGGCCGAAGTCGCCGCCGACGCCGAGCAGAGCGCCATCGGCGCCACCACGGCGGGGGCCTCCACCACCGACCCTCTCCTGGCCCTCCTGGGCGACGAGCCGGTCGTCATCCACGCCCCCGTCGCGGCCGGACCCATCGGCCGCGACGCCGATCTGTACGACGACCTCGCCCGCCTCCGCCCTGCCGACGCCCCGGATCCCGCCGAACGACACCGGCCGCGATGGCTCGGCGCCACGGTGATGATCACCGGGCTGGCCCTCGCCGGGTTCATCGGCGTGTCCACCGTCGCCGGCGACCAGACCACGACCACCGCCGACTCGACCGTGGCCGCCCGCCCCGAACCCACCACCGCCGAGAACCCGGCCCCATCCCCGCGCCCGGCTCCGGCGGCCGGTCCGACCCCCATCGTGACCACGGCCACCGGAAGTGCTGCCTCACCGCCGGGCGACCCACCCGTCGTCGAGCACGCCGGTGCCCGCTACCAGGTCGGCCAGGGCGGCGACCTGGTCGCGGTGGGCGACTGGCGTTGCACCGGCACCCCCGCCCCCGCGCTCTACCGACCGTCCACCGGCTCGGTGTTCGTCTTCGACGGCTGGCCCCGACCCGGCACCAGTCGCGACGCCATCCCCTTCACCACCACCCCCGACGGCACCGGCCTGCGGGCCGACCCGAACAGCACCGACGGCTGCCCGGCGCTCGTCGTCACCCGCGGCGACACGCCGATCCTGGTGCTCGGCCCCGAGGACCTGCGATGACCACCCCCGCCCGCATCGTCACGCCATCGAGTCACCGCCCCCGCAACTCTGCACCCGCACCCATCGCGCCCCGGCTGCAACTGTTCGCCGCCGCGGTCGGCCTGCTCGTCGTGGGAGCGGTGTTGTGGTGGTCCGGGAAGGCCCTCCCCCCACCCACGACCCTCGACCACCAGGGCGTCTCCGCCTGGGTCGGCACCACCGACCCGATCGTCGCCGCCTTCGCCGTGGTGCGCGTCGTGGGACTGGCCCTCGTGGTCTGGATCGCCCTCACCGGAGCGGCCGGGGCGCTGGTCCACCTCAGCCGCCTGCGCCGCCGGCGCTGGCTGCGCCGACTCGTCGACCGTCTGTCCCTGCCGGTGGTGCGCCGGCTCGTGCACGGCGCCGCCGGGGTCACCCTCGCCGCCGCCACCCTCGTCCCCGGAACCGCCGGTGCCAGCACCTCCGTCACGACGGCAGTACCCGACATCAACCGTCCCGACATCGCCACCCTCGTCGCCATGGACACTCCCGAGCGGGCCAACGCCGTCACCGTGCCCATCGGCCCCGACCGCGCCGTGATCATCGCCCTCGACCCCGGTCCTGGGTCGGCGCCTCCCCCGCCGATGCCGACCCCGGCCCTGATGCTCCCACCCACCACCGCGACCCCAGCGGCGGCCAAGGCACCCACCCCGGCCGCGCCCGCCCTCGCTCCCCCACCCGTGAGGCCGGCACTGGGCCTGTGGCGCATCGAGCCCGGCCAGCACCTCTGGCACGTGGCCGAGGCCACCCTCGTCGCTGCGTGGGGCACCGCCCCCTCCGACGACGAGATCGGCCGCTACCTCGACATCCTCGTCGCCGCCAATCGCGATCGCCTGTTGGTGCCCACCAACCCCGACCTCGTCTTTGCCGGCCAGGAGCTCGTCGTGCCCCTGCCCCCGATGCCGGTTCGCTGATTCCTCGCCCGTGCACACATCCCCGTCCGGAGCGGCGAGCGCGAGCACCAGCGCCAGGCCGTCGCCCGACTTCAGCGGAGACGGACAGCGACCTCGTTGGCCAGCAGGCGGCCCTCCACCGTGAGGGTCAGCATCCCGTCGTGCTCCTCCACCAGGCCGTCGAGCGTCGCTCGGTCCTCGGCGCTCAGTGACTCGGTGGCCACACCGGCGCGCGTGCGCAACGCCAACTGGAGACCCTCGATACGGCGCCGGTCGGGCTCGAGCTCCTCGTGGGCGGCCTCGGTCGACGTGCCGGTGGTCACCGCGTCGATGTAGCGCTCAGGGGTGCGAACGTTCCACCACCGCCGCCCGCTCCGGTGCGAATGCGCGGCGCATCCGAAACCCAGATAGTCGCCCTGCGCCCAGTAAAGATCGTTATGAACACAACGGTGCCCGGCGCGGGCCCAGTTCGAGATCTCGTACCAGTCGAGCCCCGCCGACCCCAGCAACTCGGTGGCCAGCAGGTACTTGTCGGCCTGATCGTCGTCATCGGGGTGACGGCTGGCGTCGGCGGCCAGCGGGGTCCCGGCCTCGATGGTGAGGGCATAGGCGCTCACGTGCGGTGGGTCCAGCTCCAGCGCCGCCACCAGGGTGCGGCGCCACTGCTCGAGAGTCTCGCCGGCCCCGCCGTAGATCAGGTCGAGGTTGAAGTTGGTGAACCCCACCGCTCGGGCCGCGGCCACACTCCGCTGCACGTTGGCCGGGTCGTGGGTGCGGCCGAGGGCCACCAGCACCTCGGGCACCATCGATTGCACCCCGAACGACAACCGGTTCACCCCGGCGGCGCGGTAGGTGGCCAACACGTTCTCGTCGACCGTGTCGGGATTGCACTCCACCGTGACCTCGGCCCCCGCCACCAGTGGAATCTCGGCCAGCACCTCCATCAGCTGCGGCGCCGGCACCAGCGACGGCGTGCCCCCACCGAAGAACACCGAGGTGACCGGGCCGAGCCGCCCGTCGTCGCGGTGACGCACCACGTCGCTGACCAGCGCCGCCATGTAGGCGTCGGTGAGGTGGTGACGGTCGGTCCAGGTCGCGAACGAGCAGTAGTCGCAGCGCTTCGAGCAGAACGGAACGTGGACGTAGGCGCCGAACGGCCCCGGCGCGTCGGCCGACGCGCCCATCAGGTGATGCTGTGCCCGAGACCCAGATCGTCGAGGCGGTCGGTGGCCAGGTCCTGACCGACCCCGAGGATGCAGGCGATGGCCCGCAGGTCGTCCTTGCGGATGGTGAGCACCCGGCCGTTGAAGTCCTGGCGCTGCACCTGGATCATGGTGAGGTACCGGCCGAGCATGTCGGCCTCGGGGCCGCTGAGGTCCTCGAGCCGACGCAGGTCGATGGTGAACGAACGCTCGTCGATCACCCCGGCCACAGCCGGGTTGCCCTCGGCGAAGCCGGGGCCTTCGTCGGCGGGCAGGAGTTGGTCGACGGGCACGTTGTAGAGACGGGCGAGACGTTGCAGACGCGGCACCGATATGGCCCGTTCACCCCGCTCGTAGGCCCCCAGTACCGAGGCCTTGAACTCGAGTTCGGACGTGGCCTCGACCTCTTGGAGGCTCAGGCGCTTCTGGCCGCGGATGGCCCGCAGACGTTCGCCGACCTTGCGACTGTAGGTGACGGTCACCTCGCCGGACGCCGTCTCACTCATGAAGTAACCCTCTCCTCGTCCCACTCTTGCTGCTCACCGGCTGACAGTCTGCCCCAAGACCGGCCACGGAGGGTGGTTCTTCCCGTCGGGGGCGACTCCGCCGCTCGGTCACCCGGGGCACGGATCGACCAGCCCGGCCCGCAGAGCCGTGAAAAGCGTCGCGGCGGCGATGGCCGCCGTCTCGGCCCGCAACACCGTCGGGCCCAGCTCGACCAGCGCCGGGAGCCGCAGGCGCTCGGCGTCCGACCAGCCGCCCTCGGGTCCGATCAGCACGAACGGCGACTCGAGCGACGGCGGCGCGCCCCCCCGGTCGGCGGCCACCGCCCCCGGCCGGGCGACGACGTCGGCGAACGAGGTCACGGGCTCGACCACCGAAAGCCAGGTGCGCCGGCTCTGCATGGCCGCCTCCCGGGCGATGCGATCGAGCCGCTCGGCCTGGCGGGTGCCCTTGGCGTCGTCCCAGCGCACCACCGACCGCTCGGCCACGAACGCCACGATACGGTCGACCCCGAGCTCGGTGAGCTTCTGCACCACCAGGTCGGGGCGGGCCCCCTTCACCAGGGCGAAGGCCACCCCCACCGACACCGCCGGGGCCGGGTCCACCATCACCTCGCCCACCACCTCGAGCTCGGCTCCGAATCGACACCAACGCCAACGACCAGCCCCGTCGGTGACGCTCACCGGGTCACCGAGGCGCACCCGCCGCACCCGTTCGAGGTGCCGACGGTCGTGGTCGGTCAACCCCGGCGCGTCGACGTCGCCCACCACCACGTGGGGCGCCGTGCCTCCGGGCCGTGACGGCAGCGCCGCCATCGTTACTTGAAGGCCGACTTGAGCCGGGTGAACAGGCCGGACTCGGGCGGGGCGATGGCGTGCCCGCGGAGGTCGGCCAACTGCTGCAACAACGCCGCCTCGGGGTCGGTGAGCTCGGTGGGGGTGTCGACGACGATCTGGACCAACAGATCGCCACGGCCGCGGCCCTGAAGGTGAGGAACGCCCTTGCCCCGCAGCCGCACGGTGCGACCGGTCTGCGTGCCGGCGTCGAGATCGAGGGTCTCCTCGCCGTCGAGGGAATCGAACGTGAGGTGCGCCCCCAACGCGGCCTGGGTGACCGGGACGTGCAGGTCGAGGAGGAGATCGTCGCCATGCCGGGCGAAGTGCTCGTCGGCGGCCACCCGCATGTGGACGTACAGGTCACCGGTGGAACCGCCACGCGGGCCCACCGCGCCGCGCCCGGTGAGGCGCAGCGTGGCGCCGGTGTCGATGCCTGCCGGCACATCGACGGTGAAGGTGCGCTCGTCGATCACCCGCCCCTCGCCGCGACAGCGCGGGCAGGGCGTCGGGACGACGGTGCCCAACCCGGCGCATCGGGGGCACGGACCGGCGGTGACCATCTGGCCCAGGATCGACTGGCGCACCCGCCGCACCTGGCCGGCGCCGTTGCACTCCGAGCAGGTCTCGATCGACGTACCCGGCGCGGCGCCGGTGGCCTCGCAGTCGTCGCACCCGACCGCGGTTCGCACGGTGACAGGCGCCTCGACGCCGAACACAGCATCGACGAAGGCCAGATCGGCCACGACCTCGAGGTCCGAACCCCGCGGCGGTCCTGCGGGCCCGCCTCCCCCACCCCCACCACCGCCGAAGGGACTACCACCGGAGAAGAACATGTCGAAGATGTCGCCGAGCCCGCCGCCCGCGGACGGCGAACCCGCACCCGGGCCGGCCTCACCGTACGTGTCGTACTGCCGGCGCCGCTCGGGGTCCGACAACGTCTCGTAGGCCAGAGCGACCTGCTTGAACCGGGCTTCGGTCGAGGCGTCGCCGGGGTTGGCGTCGGGGTGCAGCTGGCGGGCCAGCCGGCGGTAGGAGCGTTTGATCTCGTCGGCGTCGGCGTGGCGATCGACACCGAGCAGTTCGTAGTAGTCGGCCATGGGTGCGGGTTCAGCCCTCGCTGAGGCGCCGACCGAGGCGGTGGCTGACCACCGCGACCGCGGCCAGCGCCTGGGAGTAGTGCATGCGGGTGGGGCCGAGCACCCCGATCGAACCGGCGGTCTCGCCGTCGACGACGTAGGGCGCGACGACGAGGGAGCAGTCGGCCAGCGCCTCGTTGCCGGTCTCGGTGCCGATGGCCACCGACAGGCCCCGTTCGAGCACGTCCTCGAGCAGGCTCACCACCACGAGCTGCTGTTCGAGGATCCGGAGGATCTCGCTGACCGTGCCCACCGCGTCGAACGCCGCCGCCATGTCGGAGGTGCCACCGATGAACACCTGGTCGTCATGGCGGTGTTCGCCCCGCAGCTCGGCGAGCGCGGCCCGCACCACCCGATCGACACCCGCCGCCGGCCCTGCATTCTCGTCACGCCCGGCCGGGTCGAGATCGAGCGACGCGGCGGCGGCCAACGAGTGACCCACGAGCATGGAGCCCAGCCGGACGCTGGCTGCGCCGACGCTCAGCTCGTCCACCCCGTCTCCCGGATCGATCGTGTGCTTCTCGATGGCCCCGTTGGACAGGACCAACACGGCCAGCACGACCCGAGGGGCGAGCGACACCAGCTGTACCGACTTGATGGTGGCCACCTCGTGAGGAGGGCCCACGACCACGGCGGCATAGCGGGTGAGCTGGGACAGCAAGCGGGTGGTGTCGGAGAGCATCTCTTCCAGCTCTCCGTGGGTGCGCGAGAAGAACGAACGCACCTGCTGGCTCTCGTTCACCCCGAGCCGGCCCGGACCGCCGAGCTGGTCGACGAAGAAGCGGTAGCCCTTCTCGGTGGGCACCCGCCCGGCGCTGGTGTGGGGCTGGGCCAGGTAGCCCTCGGCCTCGAGCGCGGCCATGTCGTTGCGCACGGTCGCCGACGAGACGTTCACCTCGGGGGCCTGAGCCACGTGGCTCGACCCCACCGGCTGGGCGGTCTCGATGTACTCCGTGACCACCGCCCTCAGGACGGTGGCCTTGCGATCGTCGAGCATGAGGATCCGTGGGGTGGCGTCGGAACGTCCGACCGGCCGGTCAGGCGTGCTGGCATGGTATCGGTCGGTTCCGGTCGGCAGCAGACCCAGGCCGCGAGTGCCAGCCGGCGGTGAGGCGGCGGAGCGCAACGCGCCCGGTCAGTCCTCGAGGCGCAGAGCGGAGACGAAGGCTTCCTGGGGCACCTCGACGCGCCCGATGTTCTTCATGCGCTTCTTGCCCTCCTTCTGCTTCTCGAGCAGCTTGCGCTTGCGGCTGATGTCGCCGCCGTAGCACTTGGCCAGCACGTCCTTGCGTTTGGCCTTGACCGTCTCGCGAGCGATGATCCGACCGCCGATGGCCGCCTGGATGGGCACGTCGAAGAGCTGGCGAGGGATCAGCTCCTTCAGCTTCTCGGTCATCCGCAGCCCGTAGCCGTAGGCCTTGTCCTTGTGCACGATCATGCTGAAGGCGTCGACGGGAACGGCGTTGAGGAGGATGTCGACCTTCACCAGGTTCGACGCCCGATAGGCGGAGGGCTCGTAGTCGAGGCTGGCGTAACCCTGGGTGCGGCTCTTCATCTGGTCGAAGAAGTCGGTGACCACCTCGGCCAGCGGGGTCTCGTACACCAGCTCCATGCGCTCCGGCGACAGGTACTCGAGCTTCACCAGCTCGCCGCGCCGCCCCTGACACAGCTCCATCAACGTGCCCGTGTAGGCAGTGGGCGTGAGGATCGTGATGGTGAGGAACGGCTCCTCGATGTGGTCGACCTCGACGGCTGGTGGCAGTTCGCTCGGGTTGTCGATGGTGATGGTCTCGCCGCTGATCTTGTGCACGATGTACTGCACCGACGGGGCGGTGGCGATGAGCGACAGGTTGAACTCGCGCTCGAGTCGCTCGCGGATGATCTCCATGTGCAAGAGCCCCAGGAAGCCGCAGCGGAACCCGAAGCCCAGCGCGCCCGAACTCTCGGGTTGGAACGTGTACGACGAGTCGTTGAGCCGCAGCTTCTCGAGCGCCTCGCGCAGCGCGGTGAACTCGTCGCCGTCGATCGGGTAGAGGCCGCAGAACACCATCGGCTTGGGCTCGTCGTAGCCCTCGAGCGCTGGGCCGGGGGCCACCAGCGTGGTCACCGTCTCGCCGGAGCGAGCCTCGCCCACGTCCTTGATGCCGGCGATCAGGTACCCCACCTCACCGGCGCCGAGCCCCGGCCGGGGGGTCGGATCAGGGGTGCGCACGCCCACCTCGTCGGCGTCGTGCACTGCTCCGGCCTGCACGAACAGCAACCGGCTGCCGGTCGTGAGCTGGCCGTTCATCACCCGCACCGACGACACCACACCGCGGTACTGGTCGAAGTGGGAGTCGAAGATGAGCGCCTGCAACGGGGCGTCGGGGTCGCCTTCGGGGGCGGGCACCCGTTCGACGACCGCGTCGAGCAGAGCCTCGACGCCCTCACCGGTCTTGGCGCTGATCCGCAGGATCTCGTCGGCAGGGATGCCGAGCACCTTCTCGATCTCGGCCGCGTAGCGGTCGGGGTCGGCGGCGGGGAGGTCGATCTTGTTGAGGGCGGCGACGATCTCGAGGTCGTGCTCGAGGGCCAGGTAGCAGTTGGCCAGCGTCTGGGCCTCGATGCCCTGGGCGGCGTCGACCAGCAGGATCGCCCCCTCACAGGCCGCCAGCGATCGGCTCACCTCGTAGCCGAAGTCGACGTGGCCCGGCGTGTCGATCATGTGGACGACGTGGTCGCGGTGGTCGAGGCGCACGCTCTGCAACTTGATGGTGATGCCCCGCTCGCGCTCGATGTCCATCGAGTCGAGGTACTGCGCCCGCATGTCGCGGGGGTCGACGGCCCCGCACAGCTCGAGCAGGCGGTCCGCCAGGGTGGACTTGCCGTGGTCGATGTGGGCGATGATGCAGACGTTGCGGAAACGGTCGAGCGTGGCCAACAGAGAACCGGCGATCCTTCGAACGTGACGGGGGCGGGGCGCCCGGCGAGAGCGTGCCCCGGTGGCGAGCCTACCGGGCACCCCCGGGTGTGACGTGAGAGGCCCCGGCCGCTATCATCGTCGTTTCGTGTCCGGCGCCCCGCGCCCGGACGCCTCCGATCCCCCCTTGTACGACTCCCCCGAACGAACGACGAAGGTCTCGACGTGGCCAACATCAAGAGCCAGATCAAGCGCAACAAGCAGAACGAGCGCCTACGCATTCGCAACAAGGCCGTGCGCTCCGAACTCAAGACGCGCACCAAGCGGGCGCTGACCACCGCCGAGCAGGGAACCGACGACTCCGTCGAGGCGCTGCAGGAAGCCCTCAAGCGCATCGACAAGGCCGCCAGCAAGGGCATCATCCACAAGAACCAGGCCGCCCGGCGCAAGAGTCGCCTGGTGAAGCGGGTCAGCGCCCTCCTCGCCGCCGAGTGACCGCCGGCCGCCACTGGCGGCCGATCCGAACTCCCCACCGCCACGACCGGGGCATCGACCCCGGTCGTCTCGCGCCCTGACGTCCGTCGAAAGGCGGTGCCGTCAGCGTCGGGCCGCAGCCCGGCTGCGGCCGGCCAGGCGGGCCACGAGCACCTCGACGACCAGTTCGGGCGGCCAGGCCTTGGCCCCGTGCAGGTCGAGATCGGCCTGAGCCAGAAGTGCAGCCAGGTCGGCCAGGCGATCCGAGCCCAGCCGCTGCGCCCCGGTCAGGGCCTTCTTGGCCGGGAACGTGCTGCCCTTGATGCCGAGGACCTCGGCGGCGGCCTTCTCGTTCCGCACGTCGGGGTCGTCGAGGCGCAACATGCGCAGGTAGTGGTTGGTCAGTGTGGCCATCACCTGCAAGGGGTGCCGGCTCCCACCGCTCAGCATCCGCTGGAGCCGCTCGAGGGCCAGAGGCACGTCGCCGGCGTCGATGGCGTCGGTGAGGTCCCACGGGGCCACGTCACCGGCCTCGCCGAGGTAGGGCTCGATGTCGGCGGCGTTGAGCCGGGCCCCCTCGCCGAACACGCCCTCGAAGGTGGACAGCAGACCGGGCAGGCGGCCGGCGGCGTCGCCCACGTGGTTCACCAGCGCGGCACGGGCGCCGCCGTCGAGGGTGACCCCAGCTGCGGCGAGCTGATCGTCGACCCAGGTGGCGCGGCCCTTGCCGGTGCCGGGCGCGGTGTCGACCACCACGCCCCCCGCCGCCGCCACCGCGTCGCCGAGGCTGCGGGGCACCACGCCGAGCCGTCCCTGCTTTCCCGGACGGTTGTCCTTCTCCCACACCAGCACCAGCGCCGTGCTGGCCAGCGGGTCGGTCAGGTACGCCACCAGCGGAGCCACGGCGTCCTTGGTGGTGAAGACCGCGACGTGGCGACCCACCACCACGCGACGGTCGGTCAGGAAGGGTGGGGTCTGGGAGGCGTCGACGAGCGGGGCGATCTCGAGCGCACCCGACCCCGATCCCGAGGCCTCGTAGGTGTCGGCCGTGAGCTCCTCGACCATCAACGACCGGTCGCCATCGCCGACCAGCGCCCGCACCAGACCGACCACGGCCTCGCTCACCAGCACCTCGTCGGCCCCCTTCACCAGATAGACGGGGAGGGCGAGGTCGACGATCATGCGGCCGCCAGCACCGCCGCCATGGTGTCGGCCACCCGGCGAGCGTTGCGGGCGTCGTGGGACCGCAGCACCCGACACCCGAGGGCGATACCGAGGGCGTGGGCGGCCATCGTGCCCATCTGGGCCTCGGACCGGTCGACTTCGAGCAGCGTCCAGAGGAAACGCTTGTTGGACGCCGAGAGGAACACGGGGTACCCGAGCTCGGCCAGCCGGTCCGACGAGCGCAGCAGCACCACCGACTGTGCTTCGCTCTTGCCGAGGTCGAGGCCGGCGTCGACCATGATGCGTTCGGCGGGGATGCCGGCGGCACGGGCCCGCGCCGCCCTGTCGGCCAGGTACGAGCACACCTCACCCACCAGATCGTCGTACTGCGGGTCGGGGTCGGGCATGCGGGGCGCCAGGCGGATGTGGGTGGCCACCACCGACGCCCCCGCGGTCGCGCACACGTCGAGGTAGTCGGGGTCGGCGAAGCCGCTGATGTCGTTGCCGACCACGGCTCCGGCCTCGAAGCAGGCCCGGGCCACCGAGGACCGCCACGTGTCGACCGACAGGGGCAGCTCGAATCGTTCTCGAAGGGCTTCGACGGCGGGCACGACCCGGTCGAGCTCCTGGGCTTCGGTGACCTCCTCGCCCGGCCCGGCCTTCACCCCGCCGACGTCAAGGAAGTCGGCACCGTCGTCGACGAGCTGCTCGGCCTTGCGCAGGAAGGCGTCGAACTCGTAGTAGGCGCCCTGGTCGTAGAACGAATCGGGGGTCCGGTTCAAGATACCCATGACCACGGCCCGGTGCGTGATGTCGAAGCGGGTCGAACCGAGGTCGAGGTACACGCCGACGGACCCTACTTCCGGCCGCGGACAGCCTCGCCCTCGGACCGGGCCTCCCGGTCGGTGTCACCCTCCAGCGTCACCCGCCAGCGTCAGCGCCATGTCGATGCGGGGCGACACCGCCGACACGTCGAGACGCAGACCGGCCAGCACGACCTCCCCCTGGTCCGGTGTCGTGGCCCCCGGTACACGGTGCCCGAGCGGCGCCCACACCACGCCGACGGTGACCCGTTGGCGGACCACGGCCACGGTGTCGGCGGTGCGCGATCCCCCCGACCGCACGACCAGCAGATCCACCCGTTCGACGCCCGCTTCGCGCAGGCCCCGCAGCAGCGCCGCCGGCGTGCTGGGGGCATCGACGACCACCACGGTCATCGGGTCGGCCCCGGCAGTCGCGTCGGTGCGCCACACCTCGGCCCCGGGCACGGTGCGCCGACCGAAAGCCGGGTCGGCCCGGCTGGCCGCCAACGTGGGGGCCAGCAGCGTCGCCGCGGCGACGGTCGAGGCCACGACCACCACCCCCACGCGCCCACGGCGGTGGGCGAGCACGAGCAGACCGAGGACGACGGCGAGCGCCACCACCGCCACGAGCCCGATCCGCCCGAGCGGCAGCGAACCGGCCCACCGCGCGACCGACGCGACCCAGCCGATGCCGAGCCCCGTCGGCCACTGCAACGCCGCCGCCACCGGCCCCCCGAACACCCCGGCCACGAGGCCGGCGCTGCACCCCCACATCATCACCAACCCGGCCACCGGCTCGGCCAGCAGGTTGGCGGGGATGGCGGCGACGGGCATGGGGCCGAACGTGGGGATCAGCACCGGGGCCACCCCCGCCTGGGCGGCCAAGGTGACCGCGAGGGGAAGCACCACGAACCGCGGCCCGGGAAGGGCGCGGGCCAGGGGAGCGGCGAGCAGCAGAATCCCGGCCGACGCCGCCACCGAGAGACGAAAGCCCACCGCGTGCACGAGGAACGGGTCGGCCACCACCAGGGCAGCCACGGCCAACGAGAGCACCCGCAGCCCGCTCGCCGGACGGCCGATGGTGGCACCCAGACAGGCCAGGCCGGCCATAACCGTGGCCCGCAGCACCGAGGGTTCGAAGCGCGTGACCGTGGCGAACAGCAAGAGCAGCGCGGCGGTCGCCACCAGGCGTCCCCGCAACCCGAGGCGACGCAGCAGCGGACCGGCCACCACCATCACGAAAGCGACGTTCTGACCCGAAACCACCAGCAGGTGTTGCAGACCGGCGGCGTCGAAGTCGTCGGCTACTGCCGCGGACTGACCTCGGTCGTCACCGAGTACGAACCCCAGGTAGAGGGCCCGCTGGTCGGCCGGCAGGGGCTCGGCCCCGCGACGCAGCAGCGACCGCACGCCGTTGGCCACCCGCGAGAGCGGCCCGCCGTCGCGCCAAGACCTCACCTCGTCGACCACGAGTCGGCCGACGACGTGACGAACGGTCAACCAGGGAGCTCCCGTCAACGGCTCCACCCGACCGACCACCTCCACCTGCTGGCCGGCCATCCGGTCGGCGAGTCGGGCCCCGGCCGGCCCGCGCGCCCACGCCTCGAAGCGCCGGTCGCCGGCCACGACCTCGACCCGCCACGCCCCCAGCGCGGGCTCGGGGTCGCGGGCCAGGGTCACGGTGCCGACGAACGGCCCCGGAGCCGGTGGGGTCATCCCCGCCCAGGCCGAGGCCGCCAGCGACGACGCCAACATCGCCACGGCGAGCCACACCAGCAGCACGCGACGCAACAGCAGCGCCACCCCGACCCCGGCCACGCCGACGGCCACGGGCACGGGCACCGCGGCGAGCGCACCGAGCACCACCAGCACGGCCAGGATCACCGAGCCGACGTCGTCGAGTTGCCCGGGTCGGGCCTGGGCCGCCGACCACGCGCCGGCTCGCCGGATCCGCGCCCTCATCCCACCCGGACGAGGTCGCGGAGGCTCTCGAGCTTGGCCGGGCCGATGCCCCGGACTTCGAGCAGGTCGTCGACCCGGCTGAAGGGACCGTTGGCCTCGCGGTGCCGCACGATGGCGGCGGCGGTGGCCGGGCCGACCCCGGGAAGAACGTCGAGCTCGGCCTCGGTCGCGCGGTTGAGGTCGATCGGGGTGCCGGGAGCTGCACCGGTGCCGCCGCCGCTCCCGGAGCCGGGGGAACCGGCCGCTGACCCCGACGGGCCCACTGCGGGAGCAACAGCCACTTCACCCACGCGGGGTACGTAGACGCGCTCGCCGTCGGTCAGTGGCGCCGCCAGGTTCAGCCGGTCGACGTCGGCCTCCGCGGTCGGGCCACCCGCCACCGCCAGCAGGTCGGCCACCCGCGACCCGGCGGGGAGTCGGTGCACCCCGGGCTGCGACACCGCCCCGGCGGCGTGGACGACGAGGGCCGCAGCGGTCGCCGCCGATCCCGACCCGGGCGCCCCACCTCCCGCCGCCGGCCCCTGGGCGGCGGCCACCGTCGTCGTGGTGAAGGGCAGGCTCAACGGGGTGGCGGCACCGCGCTGGGGTCCCTCGGTGCCGGTCCTCACGATCCACAGGCCGCCTGCTCCGACCAGGGCCGCGACCACCGCGACCGCCAGGGGCCGGGCCCAAAGGGAAGGCCAGCGCTGGTCGATCGCGTCCCTCAGGCGCTCCAACCAGGTGCCCAACCGGAAGCTCGGTTGGGATGGCGGTCCCTCGTCGAGCTCGGGGGCATGGCGGAGCGAATCGAGGGCGAGACGGGCTCGCTCGTCGACGGGCGCAGGTCGGTCGGGCTCGGGCACAAGTCCCCCGGAACAGCGGGGGCGACCATCAAGCGATGGTTCGCCACGTCATCATCTGGGGGAGGAACGCCCGCCGACCCGGGCCCGGACATCGGCGGCGCCACCGGATGGTAGGCCGAGCCGGCCGCCGGGGAAAGGGTCTGTTCCTAGAACAGGCGGGCGGTGAGTTGCTTGCGGTAGGCACCGGTTCGCGGGTCGTCCGGGCCGAGCAGCTCGAGCAGATCGACGAACTCCTGGCGCGCGGCGTCATCGTCCTTCACCGAGTCGAGCAGCTCCACCAGCTTGGCTTCCACCTCGTCGTCGGAGGTGAAGGCGCCGCCGCTGCGGGCCAGGGCCGCCACCCGACGAGTGGCCGGCGTCTCGGGCCCACCGGCGAGGAGCTCGAGTGCCTCCTCTGATCGTTCGTCGCCCACCAGCAGCTCGGCCAGGTCGGCGATCACGTCGGCGTTGGCGGGCTCGAGCTCGAGAGCGGCCCGCAGCGACGCTTCGTCGCCGGCCTCACGAAGCCGGTCGACCTCGGAGGGGGCTCCGGGGGCGTCGAGCTTGTCGACGAAAGCCTGCACCTCGGCCTGGCCCTGCGCGCCGATGAACGAGTCGACCACCTTGCCCTCATGGAGGGCGAACACGGCAGGAATGCTCTGCACCTGGAACGCCTTGGAGGTGGCCGGGTTCTCGTCGACGTTGACCTTCACGAGGGTCACCCGTCCCTCGGTGGCGCCGACGACGTCCTCGAGGATCGGCCCCAGGGTCTTGCACGGGCCGCACCACGGCGCCCACAGGTCGACGACCACCGGAGTCGTCATCGACCGCTCGAGCACGTCGCGTTGGAAGGTCTCGTCGGTCACATCGATCACGGTCACGCCGCCAGGATACGGGTCCGCCCGCCGACTGCGGAATGGGCGGACCCCACCCGGCCCCGCCAGTAGGTTGGGCCGGGCCGGGGAAGCGACTGCGAGGGGAACCCGATGGACACCACCAGTCCGGTCGAGGGCATCGACGCCGGGGCCGTCACCACCTGGCTGGCCGAACGGGTGGACGCCATCGATGGGCCCCTCACGTTCAGCCTCATCGCCGGTGGGCATTCGAACCTCACCTACCTGGTCACCGACGCCGTCGGCCGCCGGTGGGTGTTGCGGAGACCCCCTCTCGGTCTCGTGCTGGCCACCGCTCACGACATGGGACGCGAGCACCGGATCATCACCGCCCTGCACGGTCACGTACCGGTCGCCCCCGTCGTCGGGCTGAGCCCCGACGACTCGGTGAACGGTGCCCCGTTCTACGTGATGGAGTTCGTCGAGGGGACCGTCGTGCGCGATGTCGCCGCCGCCACCGCGCTCACGGTGCCCCGACGTCGGCGCGTCGGTGAGTCGCTCATCGACGTGCTGCACGGCATCCACGCCGTCGACATCGACGCCGTCGGGCTCGGCGAGCTGGGCCGACGCGAGGCCTACCTCGAACGCCAGCTCAAGCGGTGGCACGGCCAGTGGGAGAAGTCGCGCACCCGCGATCTCCCGGTCGTCGACGAGGTGCACCTCCGCCTGGTCGACCTGGCCCCACCCCAGGGCCCGGCCACGATCGTGCACGGCGACTACCGGCTCGACAACTGCATGCTCGCCGACGACGGCTCGGTGGCCGCCGTCCTCGACTGGGAGCTCTGCACCCTCGGTGACCCCCTCGCCGACCTCGGCCTGCTCTGCGTGTACTGGGCCGACCCCGGCGAACCCACCCACTCGGGGATGCCGGCGGCCACCACGGTGGATGGGTTCGCCACCAAGGCCGAGCTGGTGGCCCGCTACGCCGAGCTGTCCGGGCGTGACGTCTCGCGGATCGGGTACTACACGGCCTTCGGCTACTGGAAACTGGCCTGCATCATCCAGGGCGTCTTCGCCCGCTACTCCGCCGGGGCCATGGGCGACCGCGGTGACGTGACCGGTTTCGACGTGTTCGGCCAACAGGTCGAGCTGCTGGCCGAGGCCGCCCGCCACGCCCTCGACACCCTCGACTGACACCCGGTGAGGAGGATGGCCAGCGACAGCGTGCGCTCAGTCGTGGCCGGGTGAGCGGCGCGGCGTCGGTACTGTTCGCCGGGTGATCCCCGTTCTTGCCGTCAGTCTCGCCGTCGCCGTCATCGCCTGCGTGTGGTTGGGGGCCCGGGGGGCCCGGTCGGCCACCGACCTGCGCGAGAGCCGGGGTCGCGTCGAAACCCTCGAGGCCGAAGTCGCGACCGGCGCCGACGCCCGGGTGGCCCTCGACGCGAAGGCGACCCGGGCGGTCGCCGATGCCGAAACCGCGACCGACCGGGCCGACGCCGCCGACGAGGCACGGAGCGCGGCAGAACAGGACCTGTCGACGGCCCGGGAAGCGGCCGCCGCCGCCGAAGCGCTGGCCGCCGAAGCCGAAGCCCGCGCCGAAGCAGCCGACACGCGCGCCGAGGAGGCCCAGGCCGAGATGGCACAGATGGTGGCCGCCCAGGCCGACACCGACGAGGGGGCCGCCGAGTGGTCGAGCGGCCCGGGCCCCGAGGTGCTGTGGGGTCTGGAGCTGGCCCGCACCGAGCGCACGTGGCGCACCAGCGTGGCCGCCGACCCCACCGCCGACGCCCCGGAGGCGTCCGAGGACCCTCTCCGATCCGCCGTCGACATCGACTTGGTCGCGCTCCGGGAGGAATCGGGAGTGGACTTCGAGCTGGTTTGGCTCCTGTCCGACAGCCTGCGCCCGGTCGCCTCGCTCGCCGTGCTGCGCTCCGTGCAGGAGCTCGTCGCCGCCGCCACCCCGATGGCCGACGAGGGCCGGGTGGTGGTCAGCGTCGATGGCGCCGACGTGAACGTGGTGATGACCGAGCCCGACGGGGAGATCGGCCGATTCGCCACGGTGTCCGAGACGCTGGCCGGACGCGGACTAGAGGTCACCCCGGGCGGTGTCCGCATCACCGGCGCCGCGCCCGCACCCGTCGCGTGACGCCGCGTTCCGCCGAGGCCCGGGTGTCGCCGCCCCGTCGGACGCGCGAGGGTTGGGACCAGTGAGCGACCTCTTCGAACTCCGCAGCCGACCCGATCTCGAGGACCCCGTGCTGGTCATGGGCCTCGACGGCTGGGTCGACGCCGGCTTGGCCGCGGCCAACGCCCTCGGCACCGTGCTCGAGGACCTCGACACCGAAACGGTTGCCGTCTTCGACGCCGACCGCCTGCTCGACCACCGGTCGCGCCGGCCGATGATGCACCTGATCGACGGGGTCAACACCGGGCTCACCTGGCCGTCACTCGAACTGCGTGTCGGCGCCGACCTCGACGGTCACGACGTGCTCTTCCTCGTCGGCGCCGAACCCGACCACGTGTGGCGGGCCTTCTCCCGAGCTGTGGTCGATCTCGCCCTCGAGTTCGACTGCCGCCTCGTCCTCGGCCTCGGGGCCTACCCGGCGCCCACCCCCCACACCCGGCCCACCCGTCTGGTGTCCACCGCCACCGACCCCGACCTGGCCCGACAGGTGGGCATGACCCACGGGCGCATCGACGTGCCGGCCGGGGTGCACGCCGCCATCGAACGCCAGTGCACCGAGGTCGGCCTGCCCGCCGCCGGACTCTGGGCCCAGATCCCCCACTACGCCGCGGCCATGCCCTACCCCGGTGGCGCGGAAGCGCTCGTCGACGGGCTCTGGACGATCGGGGGCCTGAGGTTCCCGATGGGCAGCCTCCGCGACGACGCCCTCACCACCCGTGAGCGCCTCGACAGCCTCGTGGCCAACAGCGAAGAGCACATCCAGATGGTCCGACAGCTCGAAGGCCAGTTCGACGCCCTCGACACCGTGGCCGACGGGCCCCTCCCCTCCGGCGACGATCTGGCCGCCGAGGTCGAACGCTTCCTCCGCGACCAGTAGCGCTGGCGGCGCGGAGCGCCGCGAGTGTGGCTCAGCCGGCGACGATGTTCACGAGGGACGGCGGGCGGGTGATCACCTTGCGGGGCGGGTTGTCGCCCAGATGGGCCTGCACCTTGTCGCTGCCGAGGGCCACACGCTCGGCCTCGGCGGCGTCGATGCCGCTGGGTACCTCGAGGCGGTCGCGCACCTTGCCGTTCACCTGCACGACCATGGTGACGGTGTCCACCACCAGCATCGCCGGATCGGCCTGCGGCCAGGGCTGCTCGTGCACGTGGCCGCCCCGACGCCGCTGCCACAGCTCGGCGGTGATGTGGGGGGCCATGGGTGCCATCAGCTCGAGCATCGTGTCGAGGGCGAAGGCCAACGTCTCGGCCCGCGGGCCGTCCGGCGCCTGCACGTAGCGGTACAGGTCGTTGCTGAACTCCATGAACGCCGCGACCGTGGTGTTGTAGGACCACCGCTCGAGGTCCTCGTCGACCTTGGCGATGAGTCGATGGGTCGCCCGGGCGATCTCGAGGTCGTCGGGGCTGACGTCACGCTCGACGGGCGGGTGGCCGGCCTCCCCGGTGGCGAGCCGCCAGACGCGCTGCAGGAAGCGGGCGCAGCCCTCGATACCCACCCCCTCCCAGTCGACGTCGTCCTGCGGTGGACCGACGAACAGGTGGGCGAGGCGCAACGCATCGGCGCCCTCGCGCTCGAGGATCTCCTCGGGTGCCACGAGGTTGCCCTTCGACTTCGACATCTTGTCGCCACCGAGGCGGATCATCCCCTGGGTGAACAGGCGGGCGAAGGGCTCACGCAGTTCCTTGGGCGCCACGCCGAGGTCGGCGAGGGCCTTGGTGAAGAAACGGGCGTACATCAGGTGGAGGATGGCGTGCTCCACCCCGCCGATGTACTGGTCGACGGGCAGCCACCCCGACGCCGCCGCGAGCGAGAACGGCTCCTCGGAGTTCCAGGGATCGGCGAAGCGCAGGTAGTACCACGAAGAGTCGACGAACGTGTCCATGGTGTCGGTCTCGCGAGTGGCCGGCCCGCCACACGTGGGGCAGGTGGTGTGCAGGAAACCGGGATGGCGGCGAAGCGGCGACTCGCCCGTGGGCAGGAACTCGACGTCATCGGGAGCCAGCACGGGGAGTTGGTCGTCGGGGACGGCGACGATGCCGCAGTCGTCGCAGTACACGATCGGGATGGGACAACCCCAGAACCTTTGCCGGCTCACCAACCAGTCTCGGAGGCGGAAGTTGACCTTGCCTTCCCCCAGGCCGTCGCGTTCGAGGAAGTCGATCGCCGACGCAATGGCCTCGGCCTTGCCCATGCCGTCCATCCAGCCGCTGTTGATGTGCGCGCCCTCGCCCGACCACGCCTCTCCCTCCCAGCCGTCGGGAGGCTGGATGGTGCGCACGATCGGGAGGCCGTGGACCTGGGCGAAGTCCCAGTCGCGCTGGTCCTCGGCGGGCACGGCCATGATGGCCCCGGTGCCGTAGCCCATGAGGACGTAGTCGGCGAGGTACAGCGGTACCGGCGCCTGGGTGAAGGGGTTCATCACGTACACGCCGGTGAAGACGCCCCGCTTGTCGAGCGAGCCCTCCGACGACACGCGCTCCACGTCGCTGGCCTGGCGGGCGGTGGCGACGAAGGCGTCGACCTCGACGCGCCGGTCGGCGGGCACGATCGATGCCACCAGCGGGTGCTCGGCGGCCATGACGGCGTAGGTCATGCCGAAACTGGTGTCCGGTCGGGTCGTGAAGACCCGGACCTGGGCGCCGCCCGGAGCGGGCACCCCGTCGGCGTCGGTGACGACAAGATCGAACTCGGCCCCCTCGGAACGCCCGATCCAGTTGCGCTGCATCACCTTGACCCGCTCGGGCCAGTCGAGATCGTCGATGTCGTCGAGCAACTGATCGGCGTAGTCGGTGATCTTGAAGAACCACTGCTCGAGGTCGCGCTTGACCACCGGGTCGCCGGAGCGCTCGCAGGTGCCGTCGGCGAGCACCTGCTCGTTGGCCAGCACGGTCTGACAACCCGGACACCAGTTGACGGGGGCGTTGCGGCGATAGGCCAGACCGGCTTCGAGGAAGCGCAGGAAGATCCACTGGGTCCAGCGCTGGTAGGCCGGATCGTGGCTGGTGACCAGCCGACGCCAGTCGTAGACGGCACCGATGCGCATCACCGACTGGCTGAGCTGCTCTATGCGTTCCTCGGTGAACTCACGAGGATGGCGGCCGGTCTTGATCGCCGCGTTCTCGGCGGGCAGGCCGAAGCTGTCGAACCCCATGGGCGACAGCACCGCGTAGCCCTTCATGGTGCGCGAGCGCACGATGAGATCGCCGAACGTGTAGTTGCGCACGTGGCCCATGTGGGCGGCGCCGCTCGGATACGGGTACATGCACAGCGTGTACCAATGCGGTCGCGGGTCGTCGTTGTCGACCTCGTAGGTGCCGTGCTCGGCCCACCAGGACTGCCACTTCGCCTCGATCGCCTGGGGGTCGTAGCCGTCAGCCATGGGGGCTGATGCTACGGGATCGTCTGTCCCGGCCCATCCCTACGATTCCGGCCATGTGCTCGATCTGTCAGGATTTTGCCGACTGCTGGGCGGCCGGTACTGTCAACGACTCCTGCGGGGCTATAGCTCAGTTGGTAGAGCGCTTCCATGGCATGGAAGAGGTCAGGAGTTCGATTCTCCTTAGCTCCACTGCCACCGCGAGACAACTTCCCGGCCCTGGGATGGCTGGTGGGGTTGCGGCGCTCAGCCCTCGGTCTGCCAGTCGACGACGGGCATGTCGCTCCACAGGCGTTCGAGGTCGTAGAACTCGCGCTCGGTGTCGAGCAGCACGTGCACCACGAAGTCGCCGTAGTCGAGCAGCACCCACCGGTTGGTGTCGCCGCCTTCGATGCGGCGGGGCTTCGGGCCTCCGGCCTCGGCGACCTTCAACTCCACCTCGGCGACGAGCGCGCGCACCAGCCGGGTGTTCGCCGCGCCGGTGATCACGAACCAGCCGGTGACCGCCAGCACGGCACCGACGTCGATCACCACCGTCGGTTCGTCGGTCTTCGCCGCCGCCGCTCGAGCCGCGACCTTCACCCATGTGAGCGGGTCCGTCGATGTCGGGTCAGCCACCGGTGCCGCCTGTTCCGCCCTGGGTCGCGCTGGCCCCGGCCGGCGGGGCGATGCCCGGGACCCCGACGGCGTCGGCGCCGAGGATGATGGTGATGTCGACGGAACTGCGCTCGGAACTGCGCACGACCTGACCGACGCCCAACGCCACCCGCAGCCGCTCGGCTTCGGCCCGGGTGGTGTCGTCGAAGTACACGAGCTGGGTGATCGGCTCGTCGAACGAGGCGGCGTTGCCGATGACCTCGACCTGAGCACCAGCGGCCCCGAGACTGACGGCGGCGGTCTCACCGTGATCGAGTCGTCCGGTACCGTCGAGCACCCGCACCGTGGGGCGCATTCCAGGCGGGCCGACCGGGAACGGCACCAGCTCGGCCACCGTGGCCGCCGCGACCGCCGGTGGCGCCCGGTACAGCTCGGGAGGACCGGGACTCGCTTCGGTGACCGGAAGGGTGAAGAAGCGCACCTGCCCCTGGCCGAGTGCGGCGAGGAACCGTCCGAGGCCCTGGTCGGCGGGCGGGGGCACTGAGCTCAACCCGGCGTTAGCGGTCGCGACGAGCCATGCCCTCCAGAACGCCTCGGTGCGGACGAGGCGAGCCACATCGGTCTCCGTGGGGCCCCGCGCCGACAGGTAGGCGGCCACCTGATCGGCCCGAACCTGGATCGAGCCCTTCGGGAACACGACCGCCCCAGTGGCATCCACGGCGGCGTCGGGACTGTTGATGGTGAGCGGCGACACCGGCGCCACCAAGGAGGCCCATTCATCGGTGCGGATCACTTGCGTGCTGGCGAAACTCAACTGGAGCAGCTGGCCCAGTCCGGCCCGGACCCCTTCCTCCTCGGACAAGAACCAGGAGAAGGCCAGGCTGATCTCACCGACCCCGTCGAGCAAGGAAAGTGTCTCCACCGGCACCTGCAACATGGCACCGCTGTCGTCGCCGCTCAGGATCAGGATGGAGATGCCCTGGAGCTGCTGGCGGGAGTCGAGGAGGAGCACCAGTTCGGTGGGCGTGGGTTCGAGCACGGCCTCCCAGCCGGGAGCCTCGGGATCGGTGACCCGGCGCACGAGCTTGCCGTCGTTGCTGTCGAGCACGACACGGGCACCCGACCAGACCAGCATCGGGATGGCCAGGATCAAGACGACGAGGGCGATCGGGAAACCGAATCGCCACCACGGCGAACGCGGCCGGGGGGACCGCCCACGCGGCGGCGGGCCCGACGAACCATCCGAGGCGGGTCCATTCGATCCGGCCCCTGTGCTCCCATGGTCAGCCGACGCCGCCGGAGCGGGGCGGACGGAGGATCGGGTGGAGCTGGTCATGGGCGGAACCAACCATAGAGGCGCCGACCCTCGATGCAGGCGATCACATCGCGTGGCACGAGGACGTCGAGCGGGCGGCCAGAGGCCACCCGGTCGCGCAACTCGGAACTGGACACGTCGAGACGGGGCACCCCGACGTGGACGAACCGCCACCCGGGAGGAGGCGGCGGCGACGGCAGTCCCGGCCGGTCGACGAGCACGAACGTCGCCAGAGCGGCGAGCTCGTCGGCTCGGTCCCATGTGGGGAGCCCGGCGGCGGCATCGGCGCCCAGGATCACGAACCACTCGACCCCGGGTCGGGCGGCGCGGAGCGTGGTCAACGTGTCCACCGTGTAGGACGGGCCGCCCCGCTCGATCTCGACGGTCGACGCCCGGAGCCCGGGGAGGTCCCCCACCGCCGCTTCCACCATGGCGAGACGATCGTCCACCGGGCTCACCGGTCGCACTCCCACCTTCTGCCACGGCTCGTTGGCGACGACGAACTGCACCTCGTGGAGCTGCAGGACGTTCTTGACCTCAATTGCGGTGGCCAAGTGGCCGATGTGAGGTGGATCGAAGGTTCCCCCGAGAAGTCCGACCCGGGCCGTGTCCTGGGCCATCCGGGGAGTCTACGGGCGCCGTAAACCCTGGTAGCGACGGTGGTGGCCCCACCGGGCCCGTCCCTTCCTCCACCCCCTGTGCTGCCACCCCTGGTGGGGAGTGACACACGTCACGACTGAAACCCGGAATCTTCGGGTACCGACCAGCGGTTACAACGTTGTCATTTCCCTGCGATTTACCCCTGAGCTGAGAAGCTCGACCACCCCCGAACACTGCCGGTAACGGGCCCCCGCCCCATCCGGATGGAGCAGCAAGCGATGAGTGATTCAGTCGGTCAGTACCTCAACGAAATCGGTCTCGTCCCTCTCCTCACGGCCGAGGAGGAGCGCGAGCTCTCCCAGATCATCGAGAAGGGCCGCGACGCGGCCGTGGCCATGGAGGCCGACGGACCGTCGGCCGAGGGCAAGCGGGCCGTGCGCGCCGCCGCCACGGCCAAGGATCGTTTCATCCGGGCCAACCTGCGCCTCGTGGTGAGCATCGCCCGGCGCTACCCGCTCCCCCCCGGCATGGAACTGCTCGACCTCATCCAGGAGGGCAACCTCGGGCTCGAGCACGCCGTCGACAAGTTCGACTGGCGCAAGGGCTTCAAGTTCTCCACCTACGCCACCTTCTGGATCCGCCAGGCCATCGGTCGGGCCCTCGACCAGAAGGCCAGCCTCGTCCGCCTCCCCGGCGACCGCTCGGCCAGCCTCCGCGCCGCCCTGCGTCAGGTGAGCGGCGACGGCGACGAGCTCGACGACGAGCACGCCCGCCTGCATCGCCTCACCACCCCCACGTCCCTCGATCGCACCATCGGCGACGACGACTCCAACGAGCTCATCGATCTGCTCCCCGACTCCCTCCCCGGGCCGGAACAGATCGTCATGGACCGCCAGGACGACATCATGATCACCGACCTCCTCTCGGTGCTCGACGCTCGGGCCCGGTACGCAGTCGAGCAGCGTTTCGGCCTGCACGACGGGCGCAAGCGCTCCTACCGTGAGGTGGGCGAGGAGCTGGGCGTCACCGCCGAGGCGGCCCGCCGCCTGGTCAAGCGGGCCGTCACCGCGGTGCGCGAGCAGGCCGCCGACAAGATCGACGCCGCCTGACCGCGGCGGGCGCCCGCCGAATGGCTTTGCGCATCGCACCCGCTGTCCGGCAACGTTGAGCCCTGTGAGCGCCCCCTGGTCACCGTCGTCGTGGCGTGAGTTCCCGGCTGTCCAACAGCCGGACTGGCCCGATACGGCCGCACTCGACGCCACCATCAAACAGCTGTCCACCCTGCCGCCGCTGGTGTTCGCCGGTGAGGCCCGCAGCCTCACGGCCGCCATGGCCAAGGTGGCGGAGGGCCGGGCCTTCCTACTCCAAGCCGGCGACTGCGCCGAGTCGTTCGACGCCTTCAGCGCCGACGCCATCCGCGACAAGCTCAAGGTCATCCTGCAGATGGCCGTGGTCCTCACCTACTCGTCGGGCCTGCCGCTGGTGAAGATCGGCCGCATCGCCGGGCAGTTCGCCAAGCCGCGCTCGTCGGGCACCGAGACCGTCGACGGGATCGAGTTGCCGTCGTTCCGCGGCCACATGGTGAACGACATCGCCTTCAGCGCCGCCGCCCGCCACGCCGACCCCGAGCGGCTCCTCACCGCCTACCACCAGAGCGCGGCCACGCTCAACCTGCTGCGGGCCTTCACCAAGGGCGGCTTCGCCGACCTGTCGCGGGTGCACGCCTGGAACCTGGAGTTCGTGGCCTCGAGCGCCGAGGGCCGGCGCTACGAAGAGGTGGCCACCGGCATCGACCGCGCCCTGCACTTCATGGCGGCCTGTGGCATCGACACCGAGGCCACCCCGCAGCTGCACACCACCGACATCGCCACCAGCCACGAGGCCCTGATCCTCGGGTACGAGCAGGCCCTCACCCGCCAGGACTCCCTCACCGGCGACTGGTACGACTGTTCGGCGCACATGCTCTGGATCGGCGAGCGCACCCGCCAACTCGACGGCGCCCACGTGCACTTCCTGTCGGGCGTCCAGAACCCGGTCGGTTGCAAGATCGGCCCGACCGCCTCTCCCGACGACGTCCTCGCGTTGTGCGAGGCGTTGAACCCCGGCCGGGTTCCTGGTCGGCTCACCCTCATCGCCCGCATGGGGGCCGACCACGTCGAGACGATCCTTCCACCTCTTCTGCAGGCCGTCGGCGACGAGGGGCATCCGGTGGCGTGGGCGTGCGACCCCATGCACGGCAACACCTACACCGCACCCGGCGGCCGCAAGACCCGCCACCTCGACGCGGTGATGGCCGAGATCGCCGGTTTCTTCCGGGCCCATCGCAGTGTGGGCACCTGGCCCGGGGGCGTCCACATCGAGCTCACCGGCGACGACGTCACCGAGTGCCTGGGCGGCTCCGAGGAGATCTTCGACGCCGACCTCGACACCCGTTACGAGACGATGTGCGACCCGCGTCTCAACGGGCGCCAGTCGCTCGATCTGGCCTTCCGGGTGGCCGAGCTCCTCCGGGCCTGACCCTCGGCCGAGAAACCTGAGCGAACGGGTCGCCTTTCGGCACCCGGTCGGCTAGATTCCCGACTGCAAGCGTCGGGATTCCTCGATGCCGCAGCGACGAAAGGGTCGACATGGCCGATCTCACGATCGACGCCGGCACCGCAGCCGACATCGCCAAGTTCGAGGTGCAGCTCGCGCGCTACCTGTCGGGCGATCTGGCCGAGGACGTCTTCCGGGTCTTTCGGCTGAACAACGGCATCTACGGCCAGCGCCAGGGCGGCCACAACCAGATGGTGCGGGTGAAGGCGCCCTGGGGCTACATCACCGCCGAACAGCTCGACCGGCTGGGCGACATCGCCGATCGCTACTCGCGGGGATGGGGCCACCTCACCACCCGCCAGAACGTGCAGTTCCACTACGTGCAGCTCGAACACATCCCCGACGTCATGCGCGACCTCGCCGCCGTGGGCATGACCACTCGTGAGGCCTGCGGCGACACCGTCCGCAACGTGCAGGGCTGCCACCTGGCCGGCGCCTGCCCGTTCGAGATCCTCGACATCTCCCCCTGGGCCGAGGCCGCCTTCCAGTACTTCCTGCGCAACCCCATCGCCCAGCGCCTCCCCCGCAAGTTCAAGATCAACTTCTCGGGGTGCAGCACCGATTGCGGCCAGGCCATGTTCAACGACGTCGGGGTGATCGCCACCACCCGCACCCACGACGACGGCACCGTCGAAGCCGGATTCCGGGTCTACGTCGCCGGTGGCCTGGGCACCACCCCGCATCCGGCGCTGGCCCTCGAGCCGTTCACCAGGCGCGAGGACCTGCTCCCCACCATCGAAGCGCTCCTTCGGGTCTTCGATCAGGCCGGCAACCGCGACAACAAGCTGCGGGCCCGCATGAAGTGGCTGGTCGACAGCCTGGGGTTCGAAGAGCTCCAGCGGCGGGTCTTTGCCAGCCGCCACCTTCTCCTCGCCTCCTCCACCTGGCCCGGCGGGATCCCCGCCGAGGTCGAGAAGAACGGCGACGCCCCGGCCGGGATGGCCGCCGACGTCGTGGCCACCCCGATGGGCCACGGCACCCCGGTGGCCCTGCGCCGTCGTGGTGCCTTCGAGCAGTGGGAGGACGCCAACGTCATGCGCGGCGTCGCCAACGGCACCGTGTCGGCCTACGCCCACGCCCACCTCGGCGACATCACCTCGGCCCAGTTCCGGGGCCTGGCCGCCATCCAACGCGAGCTCGGCGCCGAGGTCCGCATCACCAACCGCCAGAACCTGGTGTTCCGAGCCCTCTCCGAGCGTCAACTGCCGGTACTGCACTCTCGTCTCGAGGCCATCGGCATGGCCAGTCCCGGTGCCGAGCTCGTGCGCGACGTCGTGGCCTGCCCGGGTGCCGACACCTGCAACATCGCCGTCACCCAGAGTCGCGGCCTGGCCAACGCCATCACCGAGGCTCTCGAGGCCGAGGGCCTCGGTGAGGTCGGCGGCCTGCGCATCAACATCTCCGGCTGCACCAACTCCTGCGGCCAGCACCACGTGGCCGACATCGGGTTCAACGGCGCCGAGCGTCGGGCCCACGGCAAGTCGGCCCCCGGCTACCAGATGCTGCTCGGCGGCTACGTCGGCGACGAGCAGATCCACTTCGGCGAGAAGGCGCTGCGAGTGCCGGCCAAAGCCGCCCCGGAAGCCACCCTGCGCGTGGTCAGGAAGTTCGCCGGCGAACGACAGGCCGGTGAGACCTTCCGCCAGTGGATCGACCGCTCGGGGGGCACCAAGGCCATCGCCGCCGAGCTGAAGGACCTCGACTGGTTCCCCAAGCCCGAAGACGACCCCAGCTTCTTCGTCGACTTCGACGAGACCGGCCCCTTCGAGGCGGCCATCGGTGAATCCGAGTGCGCCACATGAGCCTCACCAACCTGTCGGCCCCGGAGCTCTCCGACGCCGAACTGGCCGAGCTCAGCGTGCAGTTCGAGTCCTGGCCGGCGTCTCGCATCATCGAATGGGCGGTCGATTCCTTCGCCCCCCATCTGGCCCTCACTGCGTCGATGACCGACGCCGTGCTGATCGACCTCGCCGTGAAGGTCGACCCGGCCATCGAGGTGGTCTTCATCGACACCGGGTACCACTTCCCCGAGACCCTTCAGACGGTCGAGGACGTGCGCAAGCGCTACGGGCTCAACATGCGCATCATGACCGTGCAGCGCCAGAACGAGCCTCTGTGGGAGGCCGACCCCGAGAACTGCTGCTCGGCGGTGAAGGTCGGCCAGCTCGACCGGGCGCTGGCCGGCAAGGCGGCGTGGATGAGCGGGCTGCGCCGGGCCGAGGCCGACAGTCGGGTCAAGGCCCCCATCGTCGCCCGCGACCTGCGGGGCCTGGTGAAGGTCAACCCCATCGCCATGTGGTCCGACCTCGACGTCAGCGGCTACATCGCCGACCACCACGTTATCGTCAACCCCCTGCTCGCCCAGGGGTACCCGTCGATCGGCTGCCAGCCCTGCACCTCGATGCCCACCGACCCCGACGACCCGCGTTCGGGTCGTTGGGCGGGCCGGGCCAAGACGGAGTGCGGCCTGCACATGATGTAGGGCGCTCGGCCTGACTTTGACCATGGGCGGTGGTGGGGGTTGACTACGACCGTGAGCGAGACGACCGGTCCGGCCGAACCCGGCGTCGCCTCCGACCCACCCCATCGGGCCGCTCCGTTCGGCACCGGCACCGAGATTCCCACCCGGATGCTCGTGCTGGGCATGGTGCGCAAGGACGCCACGCTCCACGCCGCCGACGTGTACCCGGTCGCCGAGGCCTGCGGTCAGAGCATCGAGCAGGTGCGCTCGTGCCTTCGACGGCTCGTCGCCGAGGAGCTGTTCGAACGCCACGGCGAAGGACGTGAGGCCTCCTACCGCGCCACCCCGGAAGGTCTGCGGGTCATGGGCGCCTCCATGGAGCGCACCCGGCTGGCCTTCGCCCAGGACGCCGCCGGCCGGGGCTGGGACCGGCGCTGGCACCTCATCGCCTTCGCCATCCCCGAGGCTCGTCGCCGGGCCCGCGACTCGTTCCGCGACCATCTCCTCGACCTGGGTGGCGCCGCCGTGCAGAACGGGCTGTACGTGAGCCCTCACCCCTGGGAGCGCAACGCCGGCCTCGCCGCCGACCGGCTCGGGGTGCGGGCCCACGTGACCGTGTCGTCCACCGACGATCTCGACATCGGCGGCACCACCGACCCTCGCCTGTTGGCGGCGAAGCTGTGGCCCCTCGACGCCCTCGGGCCGCGCTACGAGCACTTCATCGACGCCTACCGAGACGTTCCCCCCGTGCTCGAGCAGTGGCGGCGCGACAAGCGTCGGCTGACCGAGGCCGAGTTCCTGCCCGGCAGCCTGGCCATGGGCATGGACTTCCAGGAGTGCTTCAACGACGACCCGTTGCTTCCCCCCGAGTTGCTCCCCAAGCCGTGGCCGGGACGCCCGGCCCGCGAGCTGCTCATCACCTGCCGCCGCCTGGGTGTGCTGCTGCGCGAAGCCCACGACACACCGCAGCTCTTCGCGCCGTGGGACGACCTGCTGCTCACCTTCAAGAGCTGAGCGGCGGCCGGGGTCAGACGAGGTTGTCGACGAAGCGTTCGAGCTGGCGCATGTTGCGGCACTCGAAGACGCCGTCGCAGTGCACCCCGTACTCCCCCACGATCGAATCGCCGGTGTCCCAGTAGGAGCTCGGTTCGGGGTTCAGCCAGAACACGTGGCGGGCCTTCTTCTGGATCTCCTTCACGACCCAGGCCTGCGACGCGTGGTAGTTGTTGCGGGCATCGCCCAGGATCATGACCGTGGTCTTCGGGCCGATCTCGCGCCCGTAGGCGTTCCAGAAAACCTCGAAGGCATGGCCGTAGTCACTGTGCCCGTCGACCCACACCACGTCGGCTTCGGTGTTCACCCGGTGCACGGCCTGGGCGATGTCGTCGACGCCCTCGAAGTAGCTGGTCACCTCGTCGAGACCGTCGATGAACACGAACGAGCGCACCTTCGAGAACTGCCCGGCGATGGCGTACACCAGGTGCAGCGTGAAGCGGGCGAAGCTGGCCACCGAACCGGAGATGTCGGCGATCACGAAGATCTCCGGCTTCGACGGCCGGGGGTAGCGGAACTTGGGCTCGACGGGTACACCGCCGAAGCTGAGCGAACGCCGCACCGTGGCCCGGAAGTCGAGCGGGCCCTTGCGGCCATGACGGCGTTTGCGGGCCAGGCGCACCGCCAGCTTGCGGGTGAGCGGGAAGATGGCCTTGCGCAACGACACCAGCTCCTCACGGCTGGCGTGCATGAAGTCGATGTCCTCGGGAAGGGGCTTGCGCAACGTGCGGGCCATGGCCTCGACCCCCCGGTCGGCCACGAGCCGGCGGCGGATCTCGGCCTCGACCTCCTTCTTGAGGCGGTCGATGCGGCTCTCGTACTCGTCGCGCTCGAGGCGCTCCTCGAGGGAGGTCAGCGTCTCCGGGGAGTCCTCGCGGGCGCGGGCCATGAGCTCTTCGAGGGTGTCGTCGAGGCCGAGGTTCCGCAGCGTGCGGTACAGGTAGTACGTACCCCCGACGGGCCGCCCGGGCTCCATGCCGGCGAAGCGCTTGACGGCCTGGCGGGCCAGGGCTCTCAGCAGGGCCTCGTCGCCCTGGAGGAGTGCCTGGAACAGCATCCTCTGCAACTCTTCGGGGGTGAGGCCGTCGCCTCCGCCACCGGCCCCGGGCTGACCGTTGGCTTCCTGACCCTGGAGGCTCTCGTCGTCGGGGTCGGGCATCTCGCCGTCGCTGACGACATCGAGGGCGTACTCCTTGCCCCGGATCGAGAAGTAGACCTCGAAGACCGTCTCGAAGGCCCGCCAGTGGGCGTTGTTCTTCACCAACGTCGCCGCCAGCGCGTACTTGAAGGCACCACGGTCCTCGATCGGGATGTGCTTCACCGCCTGCATGGCGTCGAGGTTCTCGGTGAGGCTCACCGGCAGACCGGCGGCGCGCAGTTCCCCCATGAACCCCTCGAGCAGGTCGAGCAGCGGCGACGACGCCGGGGGCGGCGCGGCGCCGTTGGCGACCTCGGTGGCCGTCGGTGGGGTCATGTACGGGGCACACCCGGCTTGCGCACGCCCTTGTCGCCCGACAGTTCCTTGGTGGCCTTGGCGATGTCGCTCTGGTACTTGAGCAGGATGTGCAGGGTCTCGGTGGCCTCGGCCTCGTTGACCGTGTCGACACCGAGCAGCAGCAGCGTGCGGGCCCAGTCGAGCGTCTCGGACACCGACGGCGCCTTCTTCAGCTCCATCTGGCGGATGGACCGGACGATGCGGGCCACCTGGTCGGCCAGGTTCTCGGTGATGTCGGGGACCTTGGACAGCACGATCTGCTTCTCCCGCTCCATGTCGGGATAGTCGATGTGCAGGAACAGGCACCGCCGCTTGAGGGCCTCGGACAACTCGCGGGTGTTGTTCGAGGTGAGGAACACCATCGGGATCTGCCGAGCCTCGATGGTGCCGAGCTCGGGGATGGACACCTGGTAGTCGGAGAGGATCTCGAGCAGGAGGGCTTCGGTCTCGACCTCGACCCGGTCGACCTCGTCGATGAGCAGCACCACCGGGTCTTCGGCCCGGATGGCTTCGAGCAGGGGGCGGGTGAGAAGGAACTCGTCGGAGAAGATGTCGGTCTCGATGTCCTCCCAGGTCGACTCGTTGTTGCGTTCGGCCTGGATGCGCAGCAACTGCTTCTTGTAGTTCCACTCGTACAGCGCCTTGGACTCGTCGAGGCCCTCGTAGCACTGGAGGCGGATGAGGCGGGCGCCGAGGATCTCGGCCACCGACTTGGCCAACTGGGTCTTGCCCGTGCCCGCCGGGCCTTCCACCAGCACCGGCTTGCCCAACCGGTCGGCCAGGAAGACCACCCCGGCGATGCCCTCGTCGGAGAGGTAGTTCACCTGGCCGAGCGACGAGCGGACGGCGGCGGGAGACTCGAAGCGGTGATCCATGAAGGTCGACCCTATCGGCTTGACCAACCGGTCCAGGCCGGGGGAAACCCCGGTGCCGACCCCTCGCTCAGCCCCGTGTCTGGCCGGTGCCGTGCACGATGTACTTGGCGCAGGTGAGCTCGCGCAGACCCATGGGACCACGGGCATGGAGCTTCTGGGTGGAGATGCCGATCTCGGCGCCGAAGCCGAACTCCTCGCCGTCGACGAACCGCGTCGAGGCGTTCACCAGCACCGCGGCGGCATCGACCTCGGTGGTGAAGCGCTCGGCCGCGACCAACGACCGGGTGACGATGGCCTCGCTGTGCCCGGAGCCGTAACGGGTGATGTGCTCGATGGCCTCGTCGAGGGAGTCGACGACCTTCACGGCCAGGCGCAGGTCGAGGAACTCGGTCGACCAGGCGGCGTCGTCGGCCGCCCCGGCGGCGGGCACGAGGGCACAGGCCCGCTCGTCGCCGAGGAGCTCGACCCCAGCGAGGGCGGCGGCGGCGCGGGGCAGGAAGGCCTCGGCGACGGCCGAGTGCACCACCAGCGTCTCGGCGGCGTTGCACACCGACGGTCGCTGGGTCTTGGCGTTCACCACGATGTCGAGGGCCATGTCGAGATCGGCGTCGGCGTCGACGTAGACGTGGCAGTTGCCGTCGCCGTCGATCACGTAGGGCACGGTGGCGTTGTCGAGGATCGACTGGATGAGCGACGGCCCACCCCGCGGGATGAGGCAGTCGATCGACTGGCGCTGGCGCATGAACTCGACGGCCGCCTCACGGCTGGTGTCGGTGACCAGCACCACGGCGTCAGCGGGCAGCCCGGCCTTGGCCACCCCCTCGCGCAGAACGTCGGCGATCACCGTGTTCGACGAGATCGCCCCCGACGAGCCGCGCAGAAAGGCGGCGTTGCCCGACTTGAGGCAGAGCCCGGCGGCGTCGGAGGTGACGTTGGGGCGGTTCTCGTAGATGATGGCCACCACCCCGAGCGGAACCCGCACCCGCCGGATCCGCAGCCCGTTGGGCCTCACCCAGCCGTCGAGCACCTCGCCGACCGGATCGGCCAGGGCCGCGACCTGGCGCAGGCCCCCGGCCATCGCCTCGACCCGCGACGGGTCGAGGCGGAGACGATCGACGACCGTACCCGCCACCCCGGCCCCCTCGGCCCGCGCCACATCGGCGGCGTTGGCGTCGAGCACCTCGGCCGTCCGGGCCACCAAGAGGTCGGCCGCCGCGAGAAGAGCATCGTCCTTGGTAGCCGTGGAGGCGGTGGCCACGGCTCGCGAGGCGTGCTTCGCCCGGCGACCGAGTTCGGCGATGGTCGGGGTCGTGACATCGGTGACGGGTGATTCGGTGGAGCCGGCGTCGGTGGGCACCGCTGCAGGTTACCGGCGGGGCACCGCCGGGCCGAAGAGCGGGCCGGGTACGTTGTCGTGATGGCCGAACCCTGGGCGTCTCGCCACGGTGCGCCCGGTAGCGGGGATCGATGAGCGGTCCGTCACGGTGGCGCACCCGTCTGGCCGGCGTCCTCCCGCGCCGTTCGGCGTGGCGGATGCGCACCCGCGCCCTCGGCCCGCGGTGGCAGGGGTTCGTGGTCGACGCGGTGGCCGCCGAGGATCGCTATCGGGCGGCCGTCCGCCGGCTCGACCAGGGCCCACTTCAGGACCGGCTCGAGGCCATCGGCGCCGATGTGGCCAACGCAGTCGACGAGACCTGGCGGGTCGCCGCCGCCGGGCAGGATCTCGGCGATGCCCGTGAGGACATCGACGTGGCCGACATCATCGCCGAGCTGAGCCGGCTCGAGTCCACCGGCGGCCCCCGTCTCGATGCCCGCCGCCGCCAGCTCGACATCGCCAAGCGCATCGACCAGCGCCTGGCTGCGACGGAACGCCGGCTGGCCGACCTCGACGCCCGACTCGACGAGATCGTGACCCGGACCCTCGAGATCGGCGCCACCCAGCAGGTGGAGACCCTGGCCCTCATCGGGTCGGCCGTCGACGACGTGGTCGGGGAGCTGCAGGCGTTGTCGGTGGGGTTGGCCGAGCTGCCGGCGACGCCGACCGACGAGTTCGACCGCCCTGGGCCACCGACGCCTCCCACCCCGCCGGCGCGGGCGGCGGAGTCCGCCGCTCCGGGTCCGCCCCCGGCTCCGACCCGCCCTCCCTACGAAGGCCCGATGCCCGACGACCCGACCCCGGATCCGCTCGCGCCGCCAGGACCGAGCGCCCCGGAGGGCGGTGACGACGAAGGCGTCGACCCGCAGATGCCCCCGCCGGACGTGCCGTGACCGCCCCCAGCAGCAGTCGCCTCGTGCGCTCGTCGGGGGTGGTGGCCCTCGGCACGGCCATGAGCCGGCTCACGGGGCTGATCCGCACCGTCGTGATCGTGTACGCCTTGGGCACCACGGCGTTGGCCGAGGCCTACAACCTGGCCAACAACACGCCCAACATGCTCTACGACCTGGTCCTGGGCGGGATCCTGGCCGCCACCCTGGTGCCGGTCGTGGTGCAGTACCTCGACCTCGACGACGACGAGAGCATCAACGCGCTGGCCACCGTCATCACCGTGGTGCTCGGCGTGATGACCGTCCTGGCCATGATCGCGGCACCACTGATCATCAGGGCCTACAGCCTCACCGAGAGCAGCGCCGACGCCTCTCGCGAGGCCGAGGTGGCGGTGCCGCTGCTGGTGCTGTTCCTCCCCCAGGTGTTCTTCTACGGCCTCACCGCGCTGGGCTCGGCGTTGCTGAACGCCCGCCAGTTCTTCGCCGTGCCCGCGTTCGCTCCGGTGCTGAACAACGTGGTCGTGATCTGCCTCTTCCTGGCTCTCCCCCGGCTGGCCGGCGGCGACCAGCCCACCTTCGACCAGGTCAGCTCCGACCGGGGCCTGCAACTGCTCCTCGGCCTCGGCACCACCGCCGGCATCGTGGCCATGACTGCGGTGCTGTGGCCGGCGTTGCGCTACGCCGGCATCCGGCTGCGCTGGCGATTCGACCTGCGCAACCCGGCCGTACGTCAGGTCGGCCGGCTCTCGGGGTGGACGCTCGGCTATGTGGTCGCCAACCAGATCGCCTTCTTCACGATGATCGTGCTGGCCAACGGCGTCGACGGCGTCACCGCTTACGCCACCGCCTACATCTTCTTCCAGCTTCCCTACGGGCTGTGGGCGGTCTCGGTGATGACCGCGTTCACCCCCGAGATGGCCGATGCCGCCGTACGGGACGAGCTTCAGCGCCTGCGCGACCGGTTCACCTACGGGCTGCGCCTCATCCTCGTGCTGATGCTGCCCGCCGGGGCCGCCATGGCCCTGCTCGCCGGCCCGGTGGTCGAGATCGTCCTCGAGCACGGGGCGCTCGATGCCGCCGCGGGCGACACCATCGCCGGCACCCTGGCCGCGTTCGCAATCGGGCTGCCGTTCTTCGCCGCCTACCTGTTCGCCATGCGGGGCTTCTACGCCCAGCGCAACACCCGCACCCCGTTCTGGATCAACGGGGGCCAAAACATCCTCAACGTCGTACTGGCCGTCGTCCTGGTCGGGCCCTACGGGGTGCAGGGGCTGGCGGCGTCGTTCTCGGCGTCCTACGCGGTGTTCTCGGTGGTGGCCCTGGTGGCGCTGCAGCGCCGGATCGGGCCCTGGTTCGACCGGCGCACCGTCGCCGGACTGCTGCGCCTCGTGGTTGCCACGGCCGCCCTCGTGGTCGTCACCGGGGGCCTGCTGCTCGGGCTCGGTTCGGGGGTGACCGCCGCCATCACCGCCGGCCTGGCCGGGGCCGTGGTCTACGGGCTCGTGCTGCTGGTGCTGCGGGCCGAGGAGATCCAGCCGGTCGTCAACCGGCTCGGGCGACGCTGACCGTCGCGCCCGGCGGCGCTCCGGTTAGCCTGCCGGCCATGGCAAACGCACTCACTCGTTGGTGGAAGTATCTCGGAGCCAAGGCCGACTCGTCGCTCGACGAGCGGGCCGACCCGAAGGTGCAGTTGGAACAGGCCATTCGCGAGGCCCAGGATCAGCACCGGCGCCTGCGGGAGCAGGCGGCCAACGTCATCGCCAACCAGAAGCAGGCCGAGATGCGCCTGAACCGGGCGATGGGCGAGTACGAGAAGCTCACGGGCAACGCCCGCCAGGCCCTGATCATGGCCGATCAGGCCACCACCGCTGGCGACAGCGCCAAGGCGGGCGAGTACACCCAGGCCGCCGAGACGTTCGCCAATCGCCTCATCGCCGTGGAGAACGACGTCGAGGACACCAAGACCCTCGTGTTGCAGTCCTCCCAGGCGGCCGAGCAGGCCAAGGCCGCGGTCGCCCAGAACTCCGCCGCCCTGCAACAGAAGCTGGCCGAGCGCCAGAAGCTCCTCGGCCAGCTCGACCAGGCCAAGATGCAGGAGCAGATGAACACGGCCATGGAGTCGCTGTCGGCCACCGTCGGCGAGGACGTGCCCACCTTCGAGCAGGTGCGCGAGAAGATCGAGATCCGCTACGCCAAGGCCAAGGGCGCCCAGGAGCTCACCACGCAGGGCGTGGAAGGCCGGATGCTCGAGGTCGAGAAGGCGGCCATGAACACCGAGGCGGTGGCCCGCCTCGACGTGCTGCGCGAGCAGATGGGCCTGCCGGTGGCGTCACCGGGTGGGCACTCGGCCGCCGAGCTGCTGGCCGAGGCCAAGAAGCTCGAAGCCCCCACCTCCACGCCGGCCGACGAGACGCCGGCCGGCTGAGCCGTCCTCCTCTACGGGAGGATCACCAGGTCGTCGGCGTGCACGAGGTGGGCCGGTTGGCCATCGGCCCGGTCGGCGCGGCGAAGCCCGGCCATGCCCTCGGCCGTGGTGGCATCGACACGCACCAGGCCCTTGGCGAACACCTGGCCGTCGGTGTCGGCGATCTCGACGGCGTCGTCGACGTCGAAGGAGCCGTGCACGCCCGTCACGCCGGCGGCGAGCAACGACACGCCCCCTCGTTCGAGGGCCCGGCGGGCGCCGGCGTCGACGACGAGGGTGCCGGAGGACCCCACTGCGAAGGCGATCCAGAGCTTGCGGGCGGGCAGGTCACGTTCGTGGGGCAACACCACGGTGCCGACCCCGGGCACCTCGGCCACGGCGTCGGCCAGCACGCGCTCGCGGGTGGCGGCGGCGATGACGGTGCGCACCCCCGACCAGGCCGCGATCTTGGCCGCGGCGAGCTTCGAGGCCATCCCGCCGCTGCCTCCGCTGGAACCGGGGCCACCGGCCAGGGCCTCCATGGCCTGGTCGACCTCGACGATCTCCTCGATGAGCGACGCCGACGGGTCGAATCGGGGGTCGGCCGACAGCAACCCGGGGGTGTCGGTGAGCAGCACCAACAGCTCGGCCCCCACCAGGTGGGCGACGAGCGCGGCGAGCCGGTCGTTGTCACCGAAACGGATCTCGTCGTCGGCGACGGCGTCGTTCTCGTTCACCACCGGCACCGCGCCCAGCTCGAGCAGGCGGCGCAACGTGCCGCGTGCGTGCAGGTACTGGCGGCGCTGCATGAAGTCGAGGGGGGCCAGCAGCACCTGGGCGGCCACCAGACCGTGACCGGAGAGGGCGTCGTCGTACACCTGCATCAGTCGGCTCTGCCCCACCGCCGACACCGCCTGGAGGGTGACGGCGTCGCGGGGGCGGCGGTCGCCGCCCAGCCCGAGGGCGGGCAGACCCGCGCCGATGGCCCCCGAGGTGACGACGACCACCGAGTGCCCGTCGGCGCGCAACGACGCCACCTCGGCGCACAGCTTGGCCACGGCGGCGGCGCTGACATGGCCGTCGGCGTCGGTGACCGACGAGGTCCCGATCTTGGCCACGACGATCATCGCCCACCCCTCGACGCCGGGTTCATTCGTCCTCGTACTCGAAGCTGAGGCGCCCGATGTGCACCACGTCGCCCTCTCGGGCCCCGGCGCGGGCCAACGCCTTGTCGACGCCGAGCTTCTTGAGGCGGGCGTGGGCGTAGTCGAGGGCCTCGAGGTTGGTGAGGTCCGACAGGGCCACGGCCCGTTCGGCCGAGCGACCCACCACCCGGAAGCTGCCGTCGTCCTCGCGTTCGATGCGCACGCCCTCGGGAAGGGGCCGGTGGACCACGAAGCCCTCGGGCTCGGGCTCCACGACGCGTGCGCCGCGCACGGCGTCGGCCATGCGGCCGATGAGGCGGGGCAGGCCGGCCCCGGTGACGGCGGAGATGCACAGGTCGAGCACCACCCCGTCGCTGGTGACCATGCCTTCGCCCGCTTCGGCGATGGGCAGCACGTCGGGCACCAGGTCGGAGCGCGACCCGACCACGATGCGGGGCCGATCGACCAGGTCGGGCTGGTACTGGCCCAGCTCGCGCAACAGCACATCGACCTGTTCGGCCGGAAGGGCGGTGTTGGTGCCGGTGTCGCCCCCGGCCAGATCGATCAACAGCACCAGCACCCGGGCCCGTTCGATGTGGCGCAGGAACCGGTGGCCGAGGCCCCGGCCCTCGCTGGCCCCTTCGATGAGACCGGGGATGTCGGCCACCACGTACTCGAAGCCGTCGTCGAGCAGAACCACGCCGAGGTTGGGTTCGAGGGTGGTGAAGGGATAGTCGGCGATCTTGGGTTTGGCCGCCGACACCCGCGACACCAGGGTGGACTTGCCCACGTTGGGGAAGCCCACGAGGGCCACGTCGGCCATGAGCTTGAGCTCCAGGTTCAGCCAGCGCTCCTCGCCCACCTCGCCCTGCTCGGCGAACATGGGGGCGCGCCGCTTGTTGGACAGGAACCGGGCGTTGCCCTTGCCCCCACGCCCCCCGGCCCCGGCCAGCCAGCGGTCGCCGGCCTGCACGAGGTCGGCCAGCACCACGCCGTCACGGTCGAGGACCACGGTGCCCTCGGGCATGGGCACGATCTGGTCGTTGCCTCCGGCGCCGTGCTTCTTCTTGCCCGAGCCGTGGGTGCCGTTGTCGGCCCGGCGGTGGGGGTGGTCGCGGAAGGCCAGCAGCGAGGCCACGTTGCGGTCGGCCACGAACCACACGTCGCCCCCCTTGCCGCCGTCGCCGCCGTCGGGGCCGCCCTTGGCCACATGGGCCTCGCGACGCACGGCCACACAGCCGGCGCCGCCGTCACCACCGCGCACGTTGATCTGGCACTCGTCGACGAATCCGGACACGGCTGTCGATCCTACGGCGTGGCGGCACGCAGTCCGCCGAGGTTGGCAGGGACGCCGGGCCTCGGCCGCAGTGGGATCAGCGCAGGAGGCGGATGGGATCGCCGGTCATGGCCGCCGACCAGGTGGTGGTATCGGTCGGGGTGGCCCCCGCTCCCACCACGTCGACCCGCACCTTCGTCCAGCAGCCGAGGGGGTCGGCCACGTTGCAGGTGTAGTCGCCGGGGATGGGGATCTTCACCACCACGTTCCGCCCGTTGTAGTTGCCAGTCGTGATGCCCGACATGGTGCACCCGGCGATGGTGACGCCCGGCGCCGGCACCTGGCCGTCGCGGCTGAAGGCACAGTTGAAGGCCCCACCTCCGGCGTCGACCGGGGGCAGCAACGTGAAGGTGGCCGAACCGCCGCCGCCGATGTCGGCCATGTCCCAGAAGGTGAGTTGCAGGGTCTTGCCCGCCGTCTCGGGCACGATCCGGGCCAGGAAGAACT
>Ga0105047_10000407_pt1 | contig 72235 bp, 57 predicted proteins | sample MAT04_FD_78384 | JGI IMG/M metagenome (GOLD analysis project Ga0105047, IMG submission 78384) | Freshwater microbial communities from Lake Fryxell liftoff mats and glacier meltwater in Antarctica - MAT-04 (megahit assembly) | ecosystem: Environmental > Aquatic > Freshwater > Ice > Liftoff... | reverse complement strand
GCATCGACGGCCACCAGCGCTTCGCTGGCCGGTACACCGTCGGGACGGGCGATGGTGGTCATCACCCCAGTGGAGGTCTCGTTGTGGGTGAGGGCATACACATCGACGCCGGCTTCCACCGTAGGCAACGGACGGCCCCCCGGCGCCGCGCTGACCACCGTGGGCGGTCCGATATGGGGAGCGGCCGCCGCGGCCTCCGCGAACTTCGAGGAGAACTCGCCGAAGGTGTAGTGGAGGCTGCGTTGGTCGATGAGCCCGAACGTCAGCGCGTCCCAAAGCAGGGTGGTGCCACCGTTGCCGAGAACCACCTCGTAGCCGTCTGGCAGCGCAAACAGCTCGGCGATGCCGTTGCGGAGCCGACTCACCATGAACTGCACGGTGGCCTGTCGGTGGGAGGTGCCGAGAAAGGTGGACGCTTCCTTGGCGAGCGACTCGACCGCCTCGGGTCGGACCTTCGACGGTCCGCAGCCGAAACGGCCGTCGGCGGGAAGGAGATCGGCGGGGAGGGTGATGTCGGGGATCGCGGCGGTCATTGCCGCCCATGATCGCCGCGCTCCGGCGGCGCCGGGAAATCAGATCCCGTCGCGGGCCCGGTCAGCTTGCGAGTTCGATGAGCTTCTGGACCGTGAGCACGTTTCGGGTGGTGATCGGTGTGCCGAGCAGGCGTTCCGTGAGCAGCGTGGCGAGCCTTGACCGCGCCATCCCGGATTCGTAGCGCTGGTAGATGGTGCGGGGCGTCAGCCAGTAGGCATCGGGTCGGACATCGGTCGACGCCAGACGTGCCTCCGCATCCGGGTGCAGTTCGCTCTGCAGGAAGCCGAGGTGGAGCAGCTTCGGAGGGTGGTCGTCGGCTGGCCAAGGGGTGGTGCTGAGCGCATCGTGCAGCTCGACAGGGGACCGCACCACCACGGAGACGTCGATCCCGCAGTGCTCAACCAGCGTCGCGGCGATGGTGGTCTGCCAGTGCGCCGCTGCTGCACTGGCGGTCAGCGGCTTGGCCGCGGGAGGGGTTCGCGCGACGGCGTTTCCGCTGGCGATATACGTGACCACCTCGGTGCAGCCCAACGTTTCAAGTGCGGCTTTGAAGTCGGCCATCGTGAGCCGGACGCCGCCCACGTTCACGCCGCGGAGGAGCACGACCATGCGTGGGTTGTGGGCCGACGGCATGCGGTTCGGTGGATCGGTGGGTCAGCCGACGACGCTTCGGGCGACTTCACCGAGCAGGGCGACCCGTTCGGGGATGTGGCCGTTCGCCGGCAGCGAGCAGGTGAAACCGTCGACCCCGGAGGTGAGCGCGGTGGTGAGTTGCGCGCCGACCGTGTCGGGGTCGCCCCAGGTGAACAGACCGAGCATGAACGCCCGCCCATCTTCGTCCATGGTGTCGTAGTCGAACCCGAGCGTGCGGCCGAAGGTGGTGAGTTCGGCGAGCGCTTGGTCGGTGGTGGGGGCGATGCAGCACAACCGCTGGAGGGAGACGGTGATTTCGGAACGATCGCGACGGAGACGCTCGCAATGGGCGTCGAGGGCATCGAGCTTGCGGGGCACCTCGGCGAGCTCGGCGGTGAGGTTGGCATCGGTGGCGTACTGGGCCACCATTCGGAGGGTCTTCTTCTCGCCGCTGCCTCCGATCATCACCGGGATGTTGCTGATCGGAGCAGGACGGTTGATCGCTTCGACCGCGCGGTAGTGTGCCCCGGCGAAGGTTGCTCGTTCGTCGTGAAGCATCGGCAAGATGATCTGCAGCGCCTCTTCGAGCTTCTCGAATCGGTCGGTGAAGGTGCCGAACGGGATGCCGAAGGCCTCGTGTTCGAGTTCGAACCAGCCCGCACCGATCCCGAGCTGGGCCCGGCCACCAGACACGATGTCGAGCGCGGTGACGGTCTTGGCAAGCACGGCGGGGTTTCGGTAGGTGTTGCCGGTGACCAGAGCGCCGAGACGGGCGGTGGAGGTGTGCTGCGCCAGCGCCGCCAGCGTGGTGTAACACTCGAGCATGTCGAGGTGGGGCGGGCCGAGCATCGGAAGTTGGTAGAAGTGGTCCATCAACATCACGGTGTCGAACCCGGAGAGGTCGGCTTCTTTGGCCTGCGCCACCACGAGGGGGAAGACGTCGGCCGACGGCACGTCGGGGTAGGTGAAGTTCGGGATCTGGTAGCCGAGGCGGGTCATTGGCCTGCTCCGGCGGGGGCGGCGGTGGTGACCGGCGCCGCCGGGGGTGCAGTGGTGGGCGGTGTGGCTACAGGCGGCGTGACCACGGTGGGTGCCCCGGCAGCGGCCCCGGGTCCCGCCCCGTTGAGACCGACGAAGGTGTTGAGGTCGGTTCCTGCGGGAATCACCAACGTGGTGGTGTTCTTCGAGTTCACCAGTTCTTTCAAGGCTTGGATGTAGGTGAACTGCAAGAACGCCGGCGTGAGTTGCGCCTGCGAACACCGGTCGACCGGGTTGGGTTGGATGACCTTCCGCTTCTCTCCGAACAAGTCGACCTCGACGATGGCGCCGCCACAGGCCAGGATCTGGTTGGCGTCGGCGGTGGCTTGGGCATTCACCCGAACGATGTCGGCACGCTGCGTAGCTACCGCCAGTTCGAACTTCTGGCGTTCGGAATCCTGCTGGGACGCCACTTTGCCGTCGATAGCCGCCTGCACCTCCTTGCTCAACGACACCTCGCGGAGTTGGAAGTCCTGCACGATCAGGCCCGCCGGCTCCACCCGATCTTTCATGCACTTGGTGATTTCGGTCTGGAGGTCGTTCCATTTGCTCGTTGCCGCCGACACGATCCCATATTTGGTGAACTCTTGGCGGATGCAGGTGCGTGCCGAGGGGCGCACGATCTTGCTCTGGTAGTCGAGTCCGATCTGCTCGAGCAGTTCCTTGGCCTGGCTGGGGCGGACCTTGTAGAGCACCGTGGCGTCGATGTTGGCGGCGGCGCCATCGGAGCCGAGCACGGACACGGAGTCGTCGGCGTTGCTTTGTTGGCCTTCACCGGTCATGGCCGACATCGTGTAGGCCTGACTTTGGGTGGAGACGTCGCGGGTGGTGGCGAGGGGCCAGGGCAGTGTGAAATGCAGCCCGGGCTCGAACGCTTCGCCCGCCTTTCCGAGTGTGACGGGAACCGACACCGTTCCGGCGGCGACGATGTGGGCAGCGGAGGCAACGAGGAAGACCAACGCCGCGCCACCGAACAGCAGAACCATCCGTTTGACCGGTCGGGGGGCCAGGGTGCCATCAGGGTTCCGGCGTCGCATGATGCCGAGCGAGGTGAACAGGCTGGCCAACACGTTGCTCGCAGCCCCGAGGGGTCGGCGGCGAGACGAATCGACGGGATCGTTCTCGTCGATGAGGCCTCGCCACGTGAGACTGACCGCGGGCGGCGCGGCGGGGGCCGGAGCAGGTGGTGCGGCCGGGGTGGGCGTGCGATCAGAATCTGACGCGGGGGTGAGAGGACTCGGTTCGGCGTCGTCGGCGTTGTCCATGGGACCTTTCCCGTAGCTGGGTGCCGGGCGGCGGAGTGGCTCCGGCGGCCTTGAACTCTACCCACCGCCTGCACTCCGCAGGGGTAGCGTCACCGGCAATGAGCACGAGTGCTGCAACGCGGCTTCCCTTTGGCACGTGGCCGTCGGCGATCGGCGCCGACCTCGTTGTGCGAGCCTCGGTGTCGTTGGGCGCCCCTGTCGTGTGCGACGGGTGGGTGTGGTGGTCGGAACTGCGGCCCGACGAGCGCGGGCGGGTGCAGGTGGTGGGCCGCCCGCTCGCCGATGGCGGGCATTCCCACGCCGACGATGCCCACCCCGAGTTCCTTGAACTGCTCCCCGAGGGTTTCTCCGCGCGCACGCGGGTGCACGAGTACGGCGGGCAGTCGTTCTGGGTTTTCGGCGAGGTGGCGTTGTTCGTGAACGACGCCGACCAGCGTGTGTATCGAATCGACCGACCACGACACGCGAACCGATCAGCGCCGCGTGCGATCACACCGGGCAGCGATGAAGTCTCGTACCGGTTTGCCGACCTTTCCGTGCGAAACGAAGCCGCTGGCGACACCGCCGGGGGTGGGCAAACGGGGTGGGTCTTGGCGGTGCGCGAGTCCCACCGACCGGGGGAAGTGTGCGCCAATGATCTGGTGGCATTCCCCCTCGACGGTTCTGCGGCGCCAACGGTCGTGGTCTCCGGCGCCGACTTCGTGTCACACCCGAGGTTCTCGCCGGATGGGGGCCGGATCTCGTGGCTGCAGTGGAACCTTCCCGACATGCCATGGGATGCCACCGAGTTGTGGGTTGCGTCGATCGATGTGGCGCCCTCCGATGGTCGACCTTCGGTAACCGAGTCTCGGGCGTGCGCTGGCGGGCCGACCATCTCGCTCACGCAACCCCAGTGGGGCGCCGACGGTTCCCTCTGGTTCGTGAGCGATCAGCAGTCCGGTTGGTGGAACGTGTGGCGTTGTGCCCCATTCCCTGGTGTCCACCCGGAACCGGCTGACCTCGTATGGAAGGGCGAGTTCGAATGCGCGGGTCCCCAGTGGGTGTTCGGGCAGTCGACCTATGCCGTGGCCGGCAGCCACCTCGTGGCCGTCGTCGAGCGCTACGACGGTGTCGACCACCTCGGCGGTCCGGCTGCCGCCAACCTGGATCTGCCGACGGGTGTCACCTCGATCGACGGCGTGGTTCCCGATGGAGCCGGTGGCATCGTGTGTCTGACTGCCGGGTTCGAGTCTGAGCCAGTGGTAGTGGCCCTTCCTCTCGATGGTCCCGCCCAGGTGCTCAGACCGGCGCGTGCCTTGGCGCTCGCCGCCCCCATGTTCTCGGTGCCGGAGCACCTCGAGTTTCCCACCACGGTGACCTCGGGTTCGGGGCCCAGCCCGGTCGCCCGTGCATTGTTCTACCCACCGTCGGGCCCGCACGCGCCTGGGTCCAGCACGGAGCGTCCGCCGCTTCTGGTTCTGTCCCATGGTGGCCCCACCTCTGCGGCGCGGCCCATGCTCTCCCTCGCCGTGCAGTTCTGGACCACGCGGGGTTTCGCGGTTGTCGACGTGAACTATCGCGGCAGCACCGGCTACGGCCGCGCCTACCGTCACGCGCTCGATGGCCAGTGGGGAATTGCCGATGTCGACGACTGCGTCGCTGCTGCTCGTTTCCTCGCCGACCAGAGTTTGGTCGATCCCGAACGGATGGCGATCAAGGGGGGAAGCGCCGGTGGGTTCACCACGCTTTGCGCGCTCACGTTCCACGACGTGTTCCGTGCCGGATCAAGCCTCTACGGCGTCGCCGATCTTGAAACACTCGCGGCCGACACCCACAAGTTCGAGGCGCGGTATCTGGATCGTCTCGTGGGCCCCTACCCGGAGGAGCGAGACACCTATGTCGAACGGTCACCGGTCCATCACCTGGCGGAGCTCCGGAGCCCGGTGATCGTGTTTCAGGGCCTTGAAGACGCGGTGGTGCCCCCTGCGCAAGCCGAGGCGATCGTTGATGCGCTCGATCGGAATGGGGTCACCCACGCCTACTTGGCGTTCCCCGGCGAGCAGCACGGATTCCGTCAGGCCGCGAACATCAGGCGCGTGCTGGAGGCGGAGCACTACTTTTTCGCGACGGTGTTCGGATTCACGCCCCCGGCGGACGTGGAGCCCGTGCTTATCCGTCATCTACGGAGGTCGACGCATGGCTGATGAACGCAAGGGATACTTCTCCACCGGAAAGGTTGCCGTCCCCGGTCCCGACGATTCGGCGGAAATGGTGGAGGCGGCGCGTCATCCGGCGGAGGGAGAGGCCAAGGTTGCGGCCGTGCACCTGGTCGAGGCCGGTATCGGTGCCGAAGTGCACCCCCTCACTGTCGATCCTGTTGGTGACGCGGCCGATCCCGGTGGTGACGCGGCCGATCCTGTTGGTGACGCGGACGATCCCGGTGGTGACGCGGCCGATCCCGGTGACGGCGAGGCCACGCCTTCGGCGGGTTCGACCGTGTGGCGGGTGATGGTGCTGCGTTCCGACCTGGAACGGGCAGCCGCCGTTCTCCTCGACGGAACCAACGGAAAGGACGGCGCCGGCGGCGCCGAAGATACGAACTCGAACGGAGGAGCCGTCGGAGACGCCCGCCCAGAGGTCGACGACGACGATTCGACCTCCGGCCTCCTGCTGGAGAAGGAGAAGATTCCGTGGCGTCGGGTACTGCTGATCTTCATCGTCGCCCTGGTCGTCCTGCCCGGGGCGGCGTTCTGGCTCACCATGCGGGCGTTGGGGGGCGACTGCCCGAGCGGCCCGGACGTGCCGGTGAGCGTGATCCTGAACACCACCTGCTGACGTCCGCCTGCCGGCGAGATCCGCGAGGTACCTCCGGGTTGGTGCACGAGTCAGAAGACGAGCGGCACCTGATCGGTGGGGTAGGTGGACGGCGCAAAGAACCACGATTCCACGGCGAAACGAGGGCCGGACATGGCCGGGCTCACGGCGGTGCGGTGCAAACATCGCTGGTCGAACAGCACGGCGTCGCCGGGCCGAAAGATCGGGCGCTCCACCGCCCGATCTTGGCGGACTGCTTCGACCGTGGCGTCGCCCACGCTCCAGGGGAAGTGGGCGCCATTGGTGCCGGTCTCCACGATGCCGTCGAGGCGACGGGGAACGATGTCGAGGCCCGGGGCCACATCACCACAGCGCGACAGCGCGAGCCAGAGGTTCACCGTGCGGATGTCGTCGCCGAGGAAGGCACCGTCTTGATGCCAGTCGGCGCCGGCGAGGACCGGCACCTTGCGCAACGTCCACTTCATTACCGATAGCGCAGGGGGTTCGCCGAAGTAGCGCGCCAACATCGGTCCGAGGTTGATGGCTTCGAGGAGGTGGATGAGGTCGAACATGATCCGCGGCGTGTCGGCCACCCACACCCCCCCGGTGTCGTTGGCGAACTCGCGTCCAAAGCCGATGGGGTCGCCGTCGAAACGTTTGAACGGCGAGTACCAAGGCGGTTGGTGGGGCGCTGATGCGCCGGACCTCGCGTTGTCGCTCGCCTCGAACGCACGGTCGATATCGGTCGCGAGTCGGCGCGCCTGGGATCGAGGCACAAGGTTGCGAACGATGATCGATCCGTGGTGCAGGATGCCTCCAGCGATCGTGTCGGTGCTGAGCTGCGCCACATCGATGTCGGGGATATCCGTGCCGGCGGGAAAGGGATCGGCGACGGTGGGCGGCCATGCGGCGAGTGGTGTTGACGGAGGCAACTGCGCGAACGCCTCATGACGAAGTTGAACCAGACGCTTTTCGAAGGCGAATCGTCGGCGCTGACGATTCGCGGACATGAGGAGGTCGATCGCCGCTCGGGCATCGCCGTTGGCGGCCAGTCGGTTGGCCTGTCGCATCAGCTTGGTGTCGGCGTCGACGATCTCCCCCTGGGCCACGGGCATTCGCGTCAGCCTGGTCGGGGGGTAGAAGATCGGCGGGGAAGCCCGTCGAGCGTGTCGAGGACACGATCGATCTGACAGTCCCATGACCAACGCCGCTGGGCCGAATCGAGGGCGCCGTCGCGGAGCCGGGCGCGGAGGATGGGATCGTCTCGGAGTTGTTTGAGGTGGCCGGCCAACGCATCGGCATCGCCAGGGGTGCTCAACACACCGTCGATGCCGTCGGTGAGACGGTCGCGGATCTGTGCGATGTCGGGCGCGACCACCGGCAAACCAGCGGCGAGGTACTCCGCCAACTTCAAGGGCGAGTAGTGGAACGGTTGGCCTTCGGCGGCGAGCACGAGACCCACATCCATCGCGGCGAGATAGTCGGGAACGCGCTCATGGGGAATCGTGCCGGTGAACCGAACGGGGACCCCCAACTCCTGGGCGTAGCGGCGGATCGCCGCCCGCTCCGGGCCGTCGCCAACGAGCAGCAGGAGTGAGTTTTCCACCCGCGAAGCGGCGAGCACCGCTTGCTCGATCGCGTGGAATCGCCGAAAGCTGCCGATCCAACCGATCACGAAGCGGTCGTCGATCCGCAGATCGCGCCGCATGGAACTGGCGGAGCGATCGGTGGTGAAGAGGTCGGGGTCGACCCCGCTCGGCGTGATCAAGATCCGTTCGGGGGACACCCCCAGACGCTCGACCTGGGCGGCGACGATTTCGCTTCCGCAGGCGATGAGGTCGGCCTGGACGAGCTTGGCGGTTTCGCCGTGGCGTTCCACCCATGGCGCCCACCCGGGGCGCTCGACTGACCATTGCTGGGACTCCCAGACCAGCGTGGCGGGGACGAACAACACCGACGGGGCGGACAGGTGGCGGGCGAGTCGAAGGCCGGCATCGTGGAAGAGGTCGTGTCGTTGCCAGACGAACGAAATGTCGGCCGTGGACCAGGGCCCGGTGGTGGGAACACGAAAGGAACGGGCGCGCTGGTACTGGCGGATGTCTTTGGCGAGGGTCTTGGCCAGGTTCGGCACATGACGTCGCCAAGTGGGAGCGATCGGGGTCGCCAACTTGATGTGCGATCCTGCTCGGCGCGCCACCTCCGGCTGGTGGATGCCGAGGGGCGTGACGATCCACGACGAACCAAGGACACGCCGCGCGCCGCTGGCCCACCCTGCGGTGCTCACCCACGCCGCAACCGGGCCTTGTTGGCCGGCGGTACGGCTCGGCAGCACGAAGACGGCTCCTCGGTCGGTCACCCGCCCATTCTGGCCGATCTGGAGGCCTCATCGGTGAAGGGAGGTGCGACGTGCCCACCCGGGAGCAATGTGGCGACCTCACCTCACTCCCGATCGGGCTGGCATACTTCCGGCCATGGCAGATCCGATCGCCCACCGGATCCGAAGCGCGTTCCATGCGGGTCGTCGAACCGGATCGCTCACTGTGGCGTTCGGTTGGCGTCGACCGGGGCCGGGCGAACGGCGCCAGAGGTGGTGGGGCCGTCATCCCCTGGTCATCGATCGCCGGGGGGTTTCGGGGACGGTGTTACCGGCACGAACAGTCGTGGACGGATCCCCTGTCAACGAGTCGGTGGCGGTGATCCATCTGGGGACGACCGGTGGTCGCTCCGCCCCTCCTCCGGCCGTGTTGCGTGAGCAGATCGCATCGTTGGAATCCGCCGCGGTTTGCCTGCTGGCCCCTTGGGTGGAGCTCCCGCCCTTGGAGGTCCTTGTGGCCTTGGCCGACCTGGTGGTCGCCAGCGATGGCCCAGCGGCAGTGTCGCCGCTGGTGGTTCCCCTTCCCTCCTCCCGATGGTCTGATCGAACGGACGGGAAACGCAAGTCGGTCGAGACCGAAGGTCTTGTCGTTCGCATGTCGCCCACCGTCGATGGGGTGGGCGTGCCCGAGGTGGTCCAACTCGTGCATCCCCAGGGGCACGACGCACGCCCTCCTGCTGTGCACCCGCCCACCATGGTCTCCACCGGCAGCCTGTCACCTGCCTGCATCGTCACCCGTCCTGAGGTCCTTCTCGGGTGGCTGGCCAACCTGCCCCCATCGATGGCGCGAGTGGCAATCGACCCAGAGGTGGCGGCGCTCGACCTTGCCGCCCACCTGCGGGCTATCGACGGGGCGGTGGGTGTCGCCCCCGCCGTCACGATGGCCGAGCCGACGGCACCGGCATGGTCGTCGCGAGCGTTGGCGCCGATCGTCGCCGGTTCGTCCCGACTCGCACCACTGGTGATTGGTCGGGGTCCTTCCCTGTTGGTCGACCGGCCTCGGCGCTCGGCCGAGCAACCCCTCCGGCTGGCGTTCACCACCGCCGTGCCTTCTGAGAAAGCCGCCCATAGATGGGGCGACTGGTATCTGGCGGAAGCGTTGGCGGCGGCCACGACGGCGCGTGGCCACCAGGCCCGCGTGTTCAGCTACGACCATCGTCACGACGTGGCCGCCCGTGTGGCCGATGTGGAAGTGGTGGTCCGGGGGCTGGCCCCCACCGTGCCCACTCGCCACCGTCCCCAAGTGCTCTGGATCGTGAGCCATCCCGATTCCGTCGAAGATCACGAGTTGCACGCCGCCAGTCTGGTGTTGGCCGCATCGGCCCGTTTGGCCCGCAACCTCGCTGGCCGCACCGATACGCCAGTCGAAGTGTTGCTCCAAGCCACCGACCAACGTCGGTTCCGTCCGCGCGTCCGCACCCTCGAGCGGGAGTACCGCGCCGACGGTGCGCCCCTCTCGGTGTGGGCCGTAGCGAAGACGCGAGGTGTGGCCCGACCGGTTGTGCTCGATGCGGTGGAAGCGGGCCTCGAGCCGAGCATCGTCGGCAGCGGCTGGGAACACTTGGTGCCGCCCCATCTCCTGGTGACGGATCACCTCGACAACGTTCGGGTGGCGGAGGTGTACGCCAACGCCGACCTCGTGCTCAACGATCATTGGGACGACATGCGGGTGTGGGGCATCGTGTCGAATCGCGTGTTCGACGTATTGGCATGCGGCACCCCGTTGGCGTCGGACCCCATGCCCGAGCTGGACGAACTCTTCGGCGACGCCGTCGCGCAAGTTCACGGGCCAGCCGACCTCAGAATGCTCGCTCGGAGCCTGCGGGAGGATCCGCAGATGTGGCACAAACGTGTGGCCGATGCACGGGCCGTGATCCTCGGGGGGCACACCTTCGACCATCGCGCCGCCGAGTTGCTCGCCGCCATCGAACGGCACCGGCTGGTGAGCGGGGGCGACTGACATCGGCGGCGCGGCGAAATCCGCTCGGGCTCACCCGTGTTGCCAGAAGCGGTTGGCGAACGAACGGGTGCCGGCCAGCGCCAGCCGATCGAGGGTGGCGACATCTTCGGGGGTGAGGTCCCAGCCGAGAGCGCCAGCGTTGTCGTGGGCTTGGCGGCCGTTCTTGGCGCCCGGGATCGGTATGGCCCCCTTGGCCATCAGCCAGTTCAACGCAACCTGACTCGGGGTGCGGTCGCCGTGGGCTTGGCCGATTCGGCGCAGTTCGGCGACGATCGGATCGACCTGCTCCATCGGATGGGCGGAGAAGTTGCGACGCCCGGGAGGCGGGTTGGACGCGGAGTACTTTCCCGTGAGGCGACCTTGTCCGATGGGCGAATAGGCGAGTGGCGTGACACCGAGCTCCAGACATGCGGCCACGAGTCCCGACGTTTCCGGAACCCGGCGGAGCAGGGAGAACTCGATCTGATTCGTGGCCAAGGCAAGCCCGCGTTTGGCGAGTTCGTCGGCCATCGATCGAGTTTCTTTGGTGGAATAGTTCGATACCCCGACGGCGTCGATGTGGCCGGCAGCGCGGGCCGCGGCGAGACCGTCGGCGAGCGCACCGTGGCCCCGCAAGCTGATCGGTCCGTGGATCTGGTAGAGGTGGATTCGTTCAATGCCCAGACGTTCGGCGCTGGCGCGGGCGGCTTCCACGATCGCCGTCTCCGGCTTCAGCTTCAGCGGATGCGGGAACCATTTGCTGGCGATCACCACGCCCGACCGCTGGTGGGCGGGAGTGGTCGCCAGTAGGCGGCCGATGATGCGTTCGCTCTCGCCCTTGCCGTACACCTCTGCCGTGTCGAAGAACGTCACGCCGTCGGTGAGACACGCTTCCCACGCCTCGGCGATGGTTGCCTCACTGAGATCGGTGTCGTAGCCCCCCATGCCCCACGTGGTTTTGTCGCCCCAGGCCCAGGTGCCAACGCCGAGCGGCGTCGCCTGTACATCGGATCCGGCGAGGGTGATGGTGTCTGCGGCGGTGGGCATCGCCTCACGCTACCGGTGGAGCAGCTTGGGAGGTCGAACGCACGCACGCCCGTCGCCGTCCGTTCCGGCCCCTCGCTGGTCGGGTGAAGTGCGTCAGACCCACGTCTCTACACTCGCGCGGCCATGGGGAACGCGAACGAGCTCACCGACCAGCCGGACTGGTACAAGGACGCGGTCATCTACGAGGTGCACGTGCGGGCCTTCGCCGACTCCAACGGCGATGGCATCGGCGATTTCCGTGGTCTCACCGGCAAACTCGACTACCTCGCACAGCTGGGCATCACCGCGTTGTGGCTGCTCCCGTTCTACCCGAGCCCGTTGCGAGACGACGGTTACGACATCGCCGACTACACCACCGTCAACCCGATCTATGGCGTCCTGAGGGATGTGCAACGGCTCATCGATGCGGCCCACGACCGAGGGTTGCGGGTGATCAACGAGCTCGTGTTGAACCACACCAGCGATCAGCATCCGTGGTTTCAGCGTGCCCGAAACGCCCCGCACGGAAGTCGGTATCGAGACTGGTACGTATGGACCGACGATCCTTCTCGTTACGAAGAGGCCCGAGTCATCTTCGAAGATGCGGAGACCTCGAACTGGACCTGGGATCCGGTCGCGGGGCAGTACTACTGGCACCGGTTCTTCCATCACCAGCCCGACCTCAACTACGACAATGCCGAGGTGCGTAGCACCATGCTCGGTATGGTCGATCAGTGGCTGGCCATGGGGATCGACGGCGTTCGGCTCGATGCCGTGCCGTACCTCTTTGAGCGTGACGACACGAACTGCGAGAACCTGCCCGAAACCCATGCCTACCTCAAGGAACTGCGCGCCCACGTCGACACGCATTTCCCCGGGCGTATGTTGCTCGGCGAAGCGAACCAGTGGCCCGAAGACTCGGTGGCCTACTTCGGTGACCTTGCGGTAGGCGGCGACGAGTGCCACATGAACTTCCACTTTCCTCTCATGCCCCGCATCTACATGTCGGTGCGGATGGAGGATCGCACCCCACTCATCGACATTCTCGAGGACACCCCTCCGATCCCCCAGAACTGTCAGTGGGCGCTGTTCTTGCGCAACCATGACGAACTCACCCTCGAGATGGTCACCGACGAAGAGCGCGATTACATGTATCGCGCCTACGCCGCCGATCCTCAGGCGCGCATCAATGTGGGCATCCGACGCCGGTTGGCGCCCCTTCTCGGCAACGATCGTCGCACGATTGAGTTGCTCAACGGTCTGCTCTTCAGCCTGCCCGGCACGCCGGTCGTGTACTACGGCGATGAGATCGGGATGGGCGACAATTTCTACCTGGGCGACCGTGACGCGGTGCGCACCCCGATGCAATGGGGTCCCGATCGTAACGCTGGCTTCTCCGATGCGAACCCGCAGAGCCTCTACCTGCCCTGCATCACCGACCCCGAGTATCACTACGAGACGGTGAACGTGGAGGCACAGGAGCGCAACCCCAACTCGCTCCTCTGGTGGATGCGGCGAGTGATCGCGCTCCGACAGCGCCACCCGGTGTTCGGCCGAGGCGATATCGAGTTCCTCTACCCGGAGAACGCCAAGGTGCTCTCCTTCCTCCGGCGCACCCCACACGAGCAGATTTTGGTGGTGGCCAACCTTTCCCGTTTCGCCCAACGGGTGTCGCTCGACCTCCCCGACCATCGAGGGGCGGTGCTCTGGGAGTTGTTCGGCAACCAAGAGTTCGGGCACGTCACCGATGGTCGGGTCGACCTCGCGCTTGGGCCCTACGGCTTCTACTGGTTTGCTCTGGTGGCACAGTCCGCCGACTCGCCGGGCATCGCCGTGTCCGGCGACGATCTTCCTGTGCTTCGCGTTCGCGACGGCTGGCACGCCTTGCTGACCGGGAGTGGCCGCCATCGGCTCGAGCCGGCGCTGCTGCCCTACCTCGCGCACCAACGGTGGTACGCAGGCAAGTCTCGGCGGGCGCGTGGAGCGGTGGTGATGGATGCCATCCCGGTGTCGGCAGGGCGCGGGAAGGCGCAGGCGTACGTGGTCTTGGTGCAGGTGGAATACACCGATGGCGAGCCGGAGACCTACGTGGTGCCGGTGCTCGTGGCGGGAGCGGGTGCTCGGGCCGAGGAGGTTCTGGGCGAGCACCCCCAGGCGGCGATTGCTTGGATCGACGTGCAGAACACGGGGGAGCGGCTGCTGCTTTTCGACGCCACGACCTCGACGGGTTTCCTCGACGCGTCGTTGGCGGCGCTCCGTGGTCGCCGTCGATATGCCTCTCCTTCCACGAAGGCCACCCTGAGTTGGTCCGCCGAGCCGGCGTTGCGCAAGGCGCTCGAGGGGGCCACCACCGACGACCTTCGGGCCATCCCGGTCGGTGCCGACCAAAGCAACTCCTCCACCGTTTTCGGGAACCGCATGGTGGTGAAGTTGTTCCGCAGGGCGCAGGACGGGGTGAATCCGGAACGCGAACTGGGCCAGTTCCTCAGCGACCGCTACGCCCAGTTCCCGCACGTCGCTCCGCTGCTGGGTTCGCTCGAATACCAGGTGCCGGGCGCGCGCGAACCGCGCACGCTCGCGGTGGCCAACGGCTACGCCGCGAATGAGGGCGACGTCTGGCGTTCCACCCTCGACGCCTTGTCGTTGTTCTACGAGCACGCCTTGGCGGCGATTCCCGCCACACAGGCCACCGAGCCGCCGTGGGCGTCGATCGTGGGGCTCCGGCACCAGCAACCGCCGGATCATGTGGCCGAGGCGATCGGGCCGTACCTCGATTCGGCCGAACTGCTCGGTACACGCACCGCCGGGCTGCATCTCACCTTGGCCTCCTCTGCCGACCTTGCGTTCGTGCCCGAGCCCTTTACCTCGCTCTACCAGCGCAGCGTCGAACAGGCAATGCGTTCGGCCGTTCGTCCGACGCTTGCGCAGGTCCGGGGCGCGTTGCCTCGACTGCGTGCCATCGATTCGCGCCTGGCGGCTTCGGCCGAGGTGCTGGTCGACGCGTTGCCCCAAGTTCTCGCCGTCTCGGGCGAGCTTCGACGGGGACGGCTCGACGCCATGCGCACCCGCATCCACGGCGACCTCCATCTGGGCCAGGTGCTTCGATCCGGTCGGGACTTCGTCTTCATTGATTTCGAGGGGGAGCCGTCGCGGCCGCCTTCGCAGCGACGAATCAAACGCAGCCCGTTGGTCGATGTGGCGGGCATGGTGCGGTCGTTCCAGTACGCCAGTCACGCCGGGCTGGTGGCGATGGAGGAACGTGGGTTGGTGACCAAACGGTCCTACCCGGCCCTCGCCGCTCGCGGGCGAGTGTGGGACACCTGGGTGACGGTCGCGTACCTCCGGGGGTATCTCGACGTCATGCGCAACCACGACGGCCCGGCGTTGCTCCCGGCCACCGATGGCGACGTGGCCGTGCTGCTCTCGGCGTTCGTGCTCGACAAGGCCCTCTACGAAGTTCGTTACGAACTCGACCACCGACCGGAGTGGGCGGGCATCCCCTTGGCTGGCGTCCTCCGATTGCTCGGCATCACGCCGCCGAAGGCATAAGGCCGTGACAATCATCGAACCCGGCTACTGGGATGTCGAAGGCCGCTGGCATGATGCGGCGGCGGACGGCATTGCGGCCGTGAAGCAGGCCTTGATCGCGGCGGCGCCGGCGGGTCCGATGCCGGCTGTGGTGTGGGGCGAGGGCCCGATCGTTGTGGCATTGCCCCACGGCGCCGAGCTGGCCACGCTCACCACGGAACACGGACGGGTGGTGCATGTGCCGGTTGCCGGCACCGGCGAGGTCACGATCGACGGCCCCCACGAAATCGGCTATCACACCGTCACGGTGGTGGATCACGATGGCACGGCGCTCCTACAGCAACCCGTGATCGTGGCACCGGAACGGGTGGTTGGGCCCGAACCGGGGGAGCGGGTGTGGGGCGTTTTCGCACCGCTCTACTCGATTACCCATGAAACTGGCGGGGACCCGGTGTACGCCGACCTGAACGTCGTTGGCGAGTTGGTCGCGACGTTCGGTGGCACGGTCGTGGGGACGCTGCCGTTGCTGGCGACCGCGCCCGACGACCCCAGTCCGTATTCACCGATGAGCCGGCTCGTGTGGTCCGACCGCTACCAGCAAGATCGGGGCACGGGCACACCGGGTAGTGAGCTGGCGGCGGTGGCGGAGGCGTTTCGGGCGCGCGGTCAGCGGCTGTATCTCGACCTTCCGCTGGGAGCGCACCCTGGCGGGCTCGACACCAGCGGTCAACCGTGGCTCTTCGCTCCCAACATTGCCGTCGGGGCTCCCCCCGATGTGTTCTTCGATCAGGGTCAGAACTGGGGGTTCCCGCCCACCCAACCCCTCGACCCGGCGTCGGTGTGGCACTTCCGCGACGTGGTGCGGCACCACATGGCCGTGGCCGGCGTGCTGCGAATCGATCACGTGATGGGGCTGTACCGGCTCTACTGGGTGCCCAGCTCCGCCACCGCGAAGGAAGGTGTGTACGTGCGTTATCCGTTCGAAGCCTTGCTCGCCGTGCTGTGCATCGAATCGCATCGCCATGATTGCTGGGTGGTGGGAGAGGACCTTGGCACGGTGCCGGAGGAGGTGCGCGCGGCGATGCATCGCCATGGGCTGCTCGGCATGTGGGTTGCCGAGTTCGAGGTCGACTCGTGGTGGGGTGGGCGGCCGTTCACCCCTCCGGCCGATGCTGTGGCGTGTGTCGACACCCACGACACCCCGCCCTTCGCAACGTGGCTCGGCGAGCATGATCCGTTGCAGGAACCTGTGGCCGTCCATGCCGACATCATGGAAGCGCTGGGCCGTACCGAAGCCGCGATGGTGCTCGTGTCGCTCGATGATCTGTGGGGGGAGACCGAACCGCAGAACATCCCGGGGACCCCGGCCTCCCGACCGAACTGGGTCCACCAGTTCCCCGTGGCGATCGAGCAGTGGGCCGACGACCCGCGAGTGACCGAGCCGCTCAGGCGGGTGGATGCCGCCCGTCGGGAAGGGATGAGCCGGGAAGGGATGAGCGGGGGTGGCCACGATGCGTGAACTGACCGACAACGATCTCTGGCAATTCAACGAAGGCACGCATTGTTTCCTCCATCACGTGCTCGGCGGACATGTTTTCGATCATGGCGGCGCCCGATTCGCGGTGTGGGCACCGAATGCCGATCGGGTGGATGTCATCGGCGACTTCAATCAATGGACCGACGGGGTGTCCGTGTTGGAGCCGGTCGGATCCTCGGGGATTTGGGTGGGAACCTTCGATACGGCATCGGTTGGTGACCGCTACAAGTATCGGATTCGTTCGCAACTCGGCGCCCACGTGGTCGACAAGGCGGATCCTTTCGCCTCGTTTGCCGAGCAACCACCGCGCACGGCATCGATCCTGCACCGGCCCGCCTACGAGTGGAACGACACGGAGTGGATGGCGCACCGTCATGCCGTCAACCGGCACGACGCGCCGATGAGCATCTACGAGCTCCACCTGGGGTCGTGGCGGCACAGCCATGCGCCGGGCGAGTTGCGCAGCCTCAACTACCGAGAGGTGGCCGAGCCGCTGGCCGACCACATGACGGCGCTCGGGTTCACCCATGTGGAGTTTCTTCCGGTCATGGAGCACCCGTTCTACGGGAGCTGGGGGTACCAGACCACGGGCTATTTCGCCCCTACGAGTCGGTTCGGTACGCCCGACGATTTCGCCTACCTCGTGGATGTCCTGCACCAGGCTGGTGTTGGCGTCCTGCTCGACTGGGTGCCGAGCCATTTCCCCGCGGACGAGTTCGGGCTCGGATCGTTCGACGGCACCCATCTGTTCGAGCACAGTGATCCCCGCCTGGGATTCCACCCGGACTGGCACAGCCTGATCTTCAACTACGACCGTCACGAGGTGCGGAGCTTCTTGTTGTCGTCGGCGGTGAGTTGGCTTGAGCGGTTCCACGTCGACGGCCTCCGTGTGGATGCTGTGGCATCCATGCTCTACCTCGACTACTCGCGTAAGGCGGGCGAGTGGGTGCCGAACGAGCACGGCGGCAACGAGAACCTCGGGGCCCTTCGGTTCCTCAAGTCCCTGAACGAGGCGATGTACCGCGAATTCCCCGACACGCAGTCGTTGGCCGAAGAATCCACGGCATGGCCGATGGTGAGCCGTCCCACGGACGTGGGTGGGCTGGGCTTCGGGTTCAAATGGGACATGGGGTGGATGCACGACTCGCTTCGTTACTTCGAGCGTGAACCGGTCCACCGCGCCCACCATCAAGACGAGCTCACCTTTCGCGCCGTCTACGCCTTCACGGAGAACTACGTGCTACCGCTGAGCCACGACGAGGTGGTGCACGGCAAAGGGTCGCTGTTGTCCAAGCAGCCGGGTGACCGCTGGCAGCAGTTCGCCAACCTCCGAGCGCTCTATGGCTACCAATGGAGCTTGCCGGGGAAGAAGCTGCTCTTCATGGGCGCGGAGTTGGCCGACCCTCGGGAGTGGAACCACGACATCGAGTTGCCGTGGCATCTGCTCGACGACCCTGCCCACGCCGGGATCGCCGCATGGGTTGCCCACCTCAACAGGCTGTACCGCGCCGAGCCGTCGCTGCATCGGGGCGACCATGACCCCGCCGGGTTCGCATGGATCGACAACGCCGACCACGAGGCCGGCGTGTTGTCGTGGTTGCGCCTGGCGCCCTCAACGCACGATTCGATGCCACCGACGCCCGAATCGGCGCGTCCGGTGCTCGAATCGGTCCGACCGGTGCTCGTGGTTGCCCACCTCACGCCGATGGTGCGCGAGCGGTACCGAATCGGTGTGCCGGCACCGGGGCGCTGGGAGGTGTTGGCCAACAGCGACGACCTCGGCTTCGGAGGCTCTGGGGCGGGCCCGCACGAGGCGGTTCTGGCGATGGAACGGCACGCCCATGGCCAGGCATGGTCGGTGGAGGTCACGTTGCCGCCCCTGGCCGTGGTCCTGCTTGCTCCCGACATGGGGTAAACGTTCGCGAGCGATACGATGCCCCGAGTTCCCGGGCCGATGCGTTACGGTTGGGTGACGATTTGTCCGGTAGGAGGCAGCAATGATGGTCGGCGACAGAAACGAGCCCTCGGGGCCCGGTGTCCGCGCCGCCACCCGCACCGAGCCCTCGAAACTGCCTTCCACCGAGCCGGCGGCACCACCGATGCCGCCGGTCGAGTCCCCGCCCGACACCAAACTCGTGCAGTTCCTCCGGCGGTTCGAGGCCACCGGCGTTGGCGAAGAGATCTCGCCCTACGAGCCGGCCGTGCCGTTGGGGCCGCGCCGCTCTCCCTGGGCGACATTCCGCTCGAATGTCGACGGGAAACTGGTGTTGGCCGCCGCGAGTGGCCTGCTCGGCACGTTGATCATCAGTGGCTCGGCGCCCATCTGGAAACACTCGGTGCCCTCGTGGCATCTGAGCGTTCCGTTCGTCCCGCGGCCGCCGTTGCGGGAAGGGACCGCCTGGACCGACACCGCCTCGCTCACCCAGGCGTTGCTTTTCGCCCTCGGAATGGTGCTGGTTTCCCTGGGGTGGATCGGGTTGGTTCGTCGTTCGGAACGTATGCCGGGCACTGGCCGGCAACGGGCCAAATGGGTGTTGGCGATCTGCGTGCTCTGGGCGATTCCGGTGATGCTCGGACCGCCGTTGCTCTCCAATGATGCCTATAGCTACGCGGCCCAAGGTGAGATGTCGGCCCAAGGGCTCGATCCCACCGACGTCGGTCCCGCCACGGGTCTTGGTCGAGGCGAGTTCGTGCGGCAGGTCGATCCGTTCTGGCGTCACGCCCCGGCGCCGTATGGGCCGGTCTGGGTGCTTGCCGGCGAGGGAGCGGTCGTCGCTTCCGGCCACGATCCCATGCTCGGTGTCTGGATGTTTCGGTTGTTGGCGATCATCGGTGTGGCGATCACGGTGGCGGGCCTGATCTCGATGGCGAGGTCCTACCGCGTGCCCGTGGCGTTGGCCCTGGCGGTGGGAATCGGAAACCCGTTGGTGATCCTGCATCTGATCGGAGGAGGCCATAACGACGCCCTCATGATGGGCTTTCTCGTGTGCGGCGTTGCCGCCCACAAGAAGGGCCACCGATGGCTTGCCGTGGCGTTGATCACGATGGCCACGGCCATCAAGTTGCCGGCGATCGTGGCCCTCGGCATTCTCGCCTGGCAGTTCGAAGGCACCAAGGTGCTGTTCCGGCGGCGGCTGCTTGGCATCGCCAAGGTGGGCGGTTTCGCCGTGGTGTCGATCGCCGTGTTGAGCGTCGCCGCCGGGATCGGTCTGGGTTGGGTCAAGGCCTTGCAAAGCACGGGAAAGGTGATGGACACCATGTCGCTCACCACACTCACCGGTTTCACGATCGGCGACATCTTGCACCTGCTTGGATCCGACGTCCGAGGCGAAAGTGTGGTGAACGTCGTACGCATGATCGGGGTGCTCGCGGGCGCGGCGCTTGCCTTCAAGCTCTTGATCCAGTCCGGCAAGGTGGGCATCGCCCACGCCATTGGCCTCAGCATGATCCTGATGGTGGTGTTCGGCCCGGTGGTCTGGCCGTGGTACCTCCCCGCCGGGTTTGCGCTGCTGGCCGGATCGGGGCTCGGAAAGTGGCGCCCCAGCTACCTGATCGGGTGCCTGCTGGCGAGTTTCCTGGTGTGGCCCAACAACATCCAGGCCCCCGAAGTGTTGGTGGCGAACCAGCGGTACCTGATGCTGAGCGTGTGCATCGTGGTCATGATCGCCGGCTGGTTCGCGCAGCGGCACGCCGCCATCCACGGCCGCTACCTCGACCCCGTTGCCGGTGCGCCGGTGAGCGGTCCCCCCGCGGCGGACGCGGCGCCGAGCAGCGACCATACGTCCCACACGACGGCGCCCGCGTCCACCGCTCCGGCGGAGCTCACCGCGCCGGTCTGACGCCGCTTCGGCCCGACGACGCCTTTTCTGACCGAGGTCGTGGAGCGGCGGTGAAGCAGGTTCACCGCAAACTCGGGCAAAAATGAGTGAGGGACCGGCGGCGATCGGTCCCTCACTCGACGTCTGCGCTGCCGCGCCCACAGGGGGCGACAGGCTTGGAGAGCGGCGAACCTCCGAGCGCAGCGTGTGTGCGGTCGGGGCCAGGGGCCCCTTCCACGGCGTCAGGCTAGCGCACGATTGCGCCGCTCGGACAGTCGCGCAGCGTGGTCGCGCGACCACTCTCCGTGGTTTTTGTCGTGAGCCCCGGAAACGCAAGACATTGGATCATCCGGATAGTCGAAATGTGCTCGTTGGCGGCCCCGGGAGCGCGCCCCGTAGGCTGCCGGCGTGAGCAGCGCCCGCCTATCGGACCCCCCGAGTACCACCGGTGGCCGCCCGACCTTTTCGTCGGTTCAGCGCGCGCGTTCGCTCGGCGCTTGGTGAGGATGCCCGCGGCATTCGTCAGGCTCTCGCGGCCCTGCTCGTGTGTTCCGGCGGCGATCTGCTCGCCGGGCTCAGCCTGAGCAAGGCCACCGATCAGCTTCGTCTGCTCCCCGGATTGCTCGTGCTGGTGCCCGCGGCCATCGGCATGCGCGGCAACATCTTTGGCGCGTTGGGTTCACGCCTCGGCACTTCGATCCACACGGGTGAGTTCCGGCTGAGCCGGCGGCGAGACACCCTGGTCGGTCAGAACATCTACGCGAGCGCTGCCCTGTCGGTCGTGCTGTCATTCGTGCTCGGCGTGTTGGCCTTTGTGATGGCGTCGATCTTCGAGCCGGCCCGGATCGGCGTCGCCGACTTCGTGATCATCTCCGTGCTCGGCGGCGTGATGTCGTCCGCGGTCGTGCTCGCCCTGACCTTGGCCGTGGCGCGAACCGCGGAACGACGTGGCTGGGACATGGACAACGTGGCCGCGCCGATCGTCACCGCCGCCGGCGACATCGTCACCATCCCGTCGCTGCTCCTCGCCACGCTCCTGATCACGATCGACAGTGTGCCTTCCTTCGTAGTGCCGGCTCTCGCCTCGTTGCTGGCTGCGGCCGGTGTCAGTTGCGGCGTGGTGGCGTGGCGGGCCAAGTTCCCGATCCTTCGACGCATCGTTCGCGAGTCGGTGCCCATCCTCGTGATCGCCGGGTCCGTGTCGCTGGTGGCCGGCGTGACGATTTCCGAGCGGCTCGAAACGTTCCTTGCCCTCCCCGCGTTGCTGGTGCTGGTCACCCCGTTCCTGGAGGACACGGGAGCGCTCGGCGCCATTCTGGCCAGCCGGCTGGCCACCAAGCTCCACCTCGGCGTGATCGAACCCAAAGCGCGGCCCGATCGGGCCGCTCGCACCGACTTCGTGATCATCGCCCTACTTGCCGTCCCGGTGTTCACGCTGCTTGCGTTATCGGCCGACCTCGTGGCGTTGCTCACCGGGTTGGCGTCGCCCGGGGCGTTGAAGATGGTTGGCATCACCCTGCTCGGTGGCTTCCTCGCGGTGTCGAGCGCCATCCTCGTGGCGTACTACGGGAGCGTCGCCACCTACCGACTCGGCCTCGACCCCGACAACGCCGGCATCCCGATTCTCACCTCGTCGATGGATCTCGTGGGCTCCCTGTCGCTCATTCTGGCCATCGCCGCATTCGGCGTCACTGCGGGCGGTGGCTGACGATGTGGGGCATGATCGGGCCATGATGCGAGCGTGGGTGTTCTCCGGTACCAAGGCCATTGAGCTACCGGACCTGTCGATGATCTCCGAGCACATCGGGCATGGCAACGAACTGGTGTGGCTCGACATCGAACGACCCACGACCGACGAGTACGACGCCCTCGGGCAGGAGTTCGACCTCCATGAGCTGGCCGTCGACGATGCGCGCGAACGGGGCCAGCGCCCGCGCATCGAGCAGTACCCGAGTCATGCGTTCCTGGTGGTCTACGACGGCCATCACCCCGACGAGATGGCAGAGGTCGACATCTTCATCGGCCCCAACTGGCTGATCTCGGTACGGGAACCGTCCGACAAGGGCAAGGTGTGCGACCTCGACGCCGTGCATACGCGGTTCGCCCGCACCCGAGGTAGGGGGGTGTCGCCGGGGATGCTGCTCTACGAACTCCTCGACCACATCGTGGATGGCTACTTCGAGGCGTGCGATGCCATAGAGGATGAGATCGAGCTGGCCGAACAGTCGATCTGGCAACAAGAGGGGACCGACGGTGAACCGGTGCAGCGCCGATTGCTGCGGTTGCGGGCGCAACTTGTGAAGCTCCGGCGTTCGATCGTGCCGCTTCGCGATGTGGTGCTCACGATTCTGCGCGACGAGATCCCGTGGGTGCATGCCAAGGACCGGGTGTACTTCCAGAACGTGCTCGATCATCTACTCCGGGTGATCGACCAGATCGACACGGCTCGGGAGTTGCTGGGCAACGCGTCGGACGCCCACCTTGCCACGATCTCGAACAACATGAACGTGGTGATGAAACGCATGACCTCTTGGGGGGCGATCCTGCTCGGGGCGAGCCTGGTGGCCGGCATCTACGGCATGAACTTCAGGGCCATGCCCGGGCTCGAGGCCGATCAGGGTTTCGCCGCCGCTATCGGCACCATGTTGCTCTTCACCGTGGTGCTGGCCACATGGTTCAAGAAGAAGGACTGGCTGTAACGAGGTTCTGGTTCGGCGAATCGAAGATGCCGCGTTGTTCGCGGTCGGCGTGGAGATCGTGGAGGGCGAGCACCAGCAGCCACACCAAGCAGATGTTGCGGGCCAACACGGGCAGCGTGGCGTAGAGGTGGCCGTCGGGTTGTCCGCTGATCACGGCCAGGCCCAGGGTGGACAACCCGAAGATCAGCGCGGAGGGGACCCCGTAGCGGCGCGGATGGGCGGCGGCGGAGATGGCGCAGAAGGGGAGAAGCCAGAGCGTGTACTGCGGGGAGATGATGGCCGAGAACACCAGGAACGCCGTGACGGAAACGATGCCGGCGTGTCCGTAACGGGCGGTATCGGAGCTGCCGCTGGCCCACCGCCATCCGATCGCCGTCACTCCGATCGAGAGCGCCGTGAAGAGCGGTCGACTCCAGGACGGCATCGTGCCGATGCGCCATGCTCCCTGGGCGAAGTTCGTGCGGGTGTGATCGAGTATCTGGAGGACGTTGCCGGGAAGGCTTTCCACCTGCCAGCCGGTGGCACCTCGGAACGACACCACTTGCACCATGCCGTCGGCGCCGGCCCAGAGCCACCATGCGGTGGCGCCGATCGCTCCGGTGACGACCCACGAGGCGAGCCCGCGTCGTCTTTGGTCGATGAGCATCAGCGGGGCCAGCGCGAGGGGCCAGAGCTTGGCGAACACCGAGAGGGCGAGGGCCGCGCCTCCGCGCAGTTCGCCGCCCCGACGGAGATATGCCCAGCCGGCGGTGGCAAGGAACACTGCGAGGAGATCGAGGCGGGTGTACTGCATCGGGAACGGAAGGAACACGGTGCTGAGCAGTAGGTAGGCGAGCACCACCCGCCGACCAAAACCCCACCAGAGAAAGGCCGCGATACCGAGATCGAGCACGAACTGGGAAATCCCGAGGAGGACGAGCGTCTCGAAGGCGGAGTCGCGATGCAGCAGCTTGATCGAGCCGAGCACGAGCGGGGGGTACTCCACGGCGAAGTCGGCGTAGGGCGTGCCGGCGGCGGTGACCATCTGGGCATACCGTCGAGCGTCACCGCCAAGGATGCTCCCCTCGAGTTCCTGACCGCTGCTCAGCACGCCGATCAACGAGGCCAACCGGAGCACGAGCAAGAGGAAGACGAGCACCAGAAATCCCCGCCCCGAGGTCCAGCGCGTCGTAGGGCCGGTGGTGGTCGGCGGCTCGTCTTGCGAAGGCAGCAGGCCGACGCCGAGGGTGTCGGCCAGCGTGTTGTCGGTGACGTCGTGCGGGCCGAAGGTGGTGGGGTTGGTCACGGCGGCGAAAGCCGGAAGAGTTGCACGGAGCGTGCCGCCACGTCGGAGGTGTCACCAGCCCGTAACGCCCCTGCGGCGGGGGGCTCTCGGGGGATGCAGAGGTCGGGGTTGTCGGGCAAGGTGTCGAGCACTCGAATCCACCGCTCGTCGGTGCGACGGCCGAGGTGGGCGTCTACATCGGGAAGCACCACCGGCAGCGACCCGTCTGACGCGTTGAAGATCACGAAGAAGCTGTGGTCGACCACCCGCTCACCGCGTGGCCCCGGGGTGGGAAGTGCTTCGCCGTTGAGGAACACCGCGATCGAACGGGCGTAGCTCACGTTCCAGTCGTCCTCGTTCATCAGGCGACCTTCGGGTGTGTACCACGCGATGTCTGCTTGGTCGCCGGCGATGGAGCGCCCTTGGAACCACCGGCGGCGACGGAACACGGGGTGTCGCCGCCGCAGTTTGGCCAGACGGCGCACGAACTCGAGCAACTCGGAATCGGTATCGGCCCACTGATACCACGAGATGTCGTTGTCCTGGTTGTAGGCGTTGTTGTTGCCGCCCTGTGTCCGCCCGAACTCATCGCCGCCGAGCAACATCGGAATGCCCTGCGACAAGAACATGGTGGTGAGCAGATTCCGTCGCTGGCGTCGTCGCAAGGCGGCGATCGATGGATCCTCGGTGGGCCCTTCGGCACCGCAGTTCCACGACCGATTGTCGTTGGCGCCGTCGCGCCCGTCCTCCCCGTTGGCCTGGTTGCGTTTCTCTTCGTAGGTGACGAGGTCGGTGAGGGTGAAGCCGTCGTGGCAAGTGATGAAGTTGATCGACGCCGACGGAGTGCGCCCGTTGGAACGGTAGAGATCCGACGAGCCGGTGAATCGATAGCCGAACTCGGCAACGGTGTGGTCGGCTCCCCGCCAGAAGTCCCGCACCTCGTCGCGGTACTTGCCATTCCACTCGCTCCAAAGGGGCGGGAAGTTGCCCACCTGGTAGCCACCTTCGCCCACGTCCCAAGGTTCGGCGATCAACTTCACCTGACTCACGACGGGGTCCTGTTGGATGAGGTCGAAGAACGCGGAGAGCTTGTCGACGTCGTGCAACTCGCGGGCAAGTGTGGCGGCGAGGTCGAACCGAAACCCGTCGACGTGCATGTCGATCACCCAGTAGCGGAGGCTGTCCATCACGAGCTGCAACACATGCGGATGACGCATGTTCAGGCTGTTGCCGGTGCCGGTGTAGTCGACGTAACGGCGCTGATCATCGGCGGCGAGGCGGTAGTACGCCACGTTGTCGATGCCTTTGAAGCCGAGCATCGGGCCGTGATGGTCGCCTTCGGCGGTGTGGTTGTAGACCACATCGAGGATCACCTCGATGCCTTCGGCGTGGAGCGACTTCACCAGTTGCTTGAACTCCTGCACCTGCTGGCCGCGTTGCCCGTACGACGCGTACTCGTTGTGGGGCGCGAGGTAGGCGATCGAGTTGTACCCCCAGTAGTTGCGCAGGCCCAGTTCGTGGAGGCGATGGTCGTGGATGAACTGGTGCACGGGCATCAGTTCGACGGCGGTGACGCCGAGCCGCTTCAGGTGGTCGATGACGGCGGGGGTGGCCAGGCCGGAATAGGTGCCGCGTAGTTCATCGGGCACGTCGGGGTGCCGCATGGTTATGCCTCGCACATGGGTCTCGTAGACGACGGTGTCGTGCCACGGTGTGCGCGGATGGCGGTCGTCGCCCCAGTCGAAGAACGGACTGGTGACAACGGACAGGGGCGCGTGGGGCGCGCTGTCGTCGGAGTTCGGTTCGCCGTCAGGGCCGTCGGTGAACCGATAGGGAAAGACTGCTTCGTCCCAGCGAACCTCGCCGTCTACCGCCTTCGCGTACGGGTCGACGAGGAGCTTGGCCGGATTGGCGATCACCCCTTGTTCGGGTTCCCACGGCCCATGCACCCGAAAGCCGTAACGCTGGCCCGGTTGCACGCCCGGCAGGTACCCGTGGTGGATGTAGGCCGTGATCTCCGGGAGGGTGATACGAGTCTCGGTGCCGGCGTCATTGAAAAGGCAGACCTCGACCCGCGTGGCCACCTCGGAGAACACCGAGAAGTTCGTGCCGTTGCCGTCGTAGGTGGCGCCCAACGGGAACGCCTGGCCGGGCCAGAGCTGCATGGGGGGAGTCTAGGAGCGTGGGCTGGGAGTGCTTCGAGCAGTGCGAATGGTTCGTCGTCCACGCGCTCCTGACGGTGGCCCCGAACCTGACAGACGACCTCCTACCAGCCGACGCCGACGCCGACGCAGGAGTTCCCCGTGGCCGATGCCGGTTGGTTCGTGAAACAGATGGTGGCGCCACTGAACAGGGCGCTGGCGGTCGTGGCATTCGCCGGGCCGCCGGTGAACCGGAGATTCGCGCCGGCGAGGTTCGCGGCGTTCACGTTGGCCCCGGTGAGGTCGGCCAGCGTGAGCTTGGCCCCACTCAGGTTCGCGCTGGTGAGGTTGGCGTTGGTGAGGTTGGCGCCGCTGAGGTCGAGTCCGGCCAGGTTCACGTTGTTCAAGGTGGCACCCGGCAGGTCGGCGAAGGGGCCGACGAGGTAGTTGTTCCGGATGGCCCAGCCGAACGGCAGGCTTGCGGGGTTGCCGACCACACCGCTCGAACCCGCGAGGGCCAGGTTGGCTCCGTTGAGGTTGGCGCCGGTCAAGGTGGTGCCGGTGAACGAGGCGCTACCGAGATCAATCCCGCTGAGGTTGGCATTCGTGAAGTTGGTGCCGGTGAGGATGCTGTCGGCCAGGTTGGCATTCGCGAAGGTGGCACCGCTGAAGTTCACGCCGGTGAGGTCGCAGAGCTGCAGCTGCTTGCCTGATTGATCGGTTCCGGACAGGTCGGCGCCCGGGAAGTAGACGGCTGAGCTGCAATCCGGGCCGGTGCATGCCGTCGCCATCCAACTGAGCATGAGCAGGGCCGCGACCCCGATGCCCGTCCGGGCCTTCGTGTGATGTACCGATGTGACAACGCGCATGGGTCCTCCTCGGGGACAAACGCCTGGGGGTGGACCGGAGGCGTCTCCACCGCGTTCTCGGTGATTTCGACGACAAGGTGAAGTGACCCGCCCGGAATGGGTCCGATGGCCTACAGACGCTGGCATTCTTTGAGAGTTTCGATGAACGGGGCCCGTCTGAGCGCTATCTACGACATGAACGATTTGCGGTGGCGGGGGGTCGGCCACCGCACGCGGAGAGCGGGCTGGTGCGCCGTCAGCGAACGCCGCTGCCACTTGAGGCCGACACGATGAGGACCACGGCAATGAGGATCACACCGGCCGCAAGGAGCCCGACGTACACCCACCCGAGGATCTCGCCGGCTTTGGCCTGCCCGAGACCGGTTTGCATGCCGTTGCTGTCGGCGATCTCCCGTTTGGCTTGCCGTGCCTTCACGATGGCCAGCACAGCGAGCGGGATCATGAAGGGGGAGAGGTAGGCGCACACGAAGATCATCGCGAGCGACACGATGCCGAAGATCATCGAGGTGCTGGCTCTGCTGTTCGTATTGCGATAGGGCGCGTAGCCGTACCCGGGGGGCCCGTACCCGGAGTATCCCGTGGGTGCGTACCCAGGTGGTGCGTACCCAGGGGTTCCGTACCCAGATGGCCCGTACCCCGGGGGCCCGAATCCAGGTGGCCCGTATTCGGGGGTTCCGTACCCGGGGGTTCCGTATCCCGCGGGGGCGTAACCGGGAGGGCCGGCAGCTCCGGGGGGCCCGTATCCGGGAGGGCCGTTTCCGGGGGGCCCGTATCCGGCAGTTCCGTAGTCGGCAGTTCCGTAGTCGCCCGACGGACCGGCTACGCCGGGAAACGCCGGCGGAATGTAGATGCCCGTCGTCGACGGCGGGGAGCCGGGAAGAGGCGGGGACCACGACCCGGCGGCGCCGGGCGTAGCCGACATGGCGGGAGGTCCGCCCGAGGTTTGGCGACCTCCGGACGGCTGCGGGGGTGCATGACGCACCTGCTCGATCATCGACGTGACTCGCTGTTCGTAGGCCTCGTCGACGGTGAGGTGGAAACCGGACCAGGAACTGGTGATGGCCTCGGTGGTGAGCCGGGCGTTCAACTCGTCACGCTGACTCTGGGTGAGGTCGGCGAGGTTGGCGCTGATCTGATGTTCGCCGGGGCCGGACATCTACAACGCCGACGATCCGAGCGCAGCAATGATGATCACGACGTAGAACAGGATGGCCACGCCATAGAGGCCAAGGTGGATCCAGCTGATGATCACTGCAGCCTTGGCCATCCCGTCGCCGGTTTGCATCCCGCCCGACGCGGTGATCTCCCGTTTGGCGTTGTTGCCCATCACGATGGCGACGATGGCGGGGATGATCGGGCAGGCAACCCAGGCCACGATGGAGAGCACAAGAGCAATGACCGCGTTCTGGTTGTTGGTTGGCATCGGGGGATAGCTGTAGCCGTATGCCGGCTGGGGGTAGGCGGGCTGCGGATATGCGCCCGCCCCGGGCGGGTAGGCCCCTGGTGGGTAGGGCTGGGGCGGGTACGGCTGGGGTGGGTAGGGCTGGGCTGGATAGCCGCCTGGTGCATTCGTGCCCGGCGGCGGTCCGTATCCGGGCTGCCCATAGGTCGTTTGCCCGTAGGCAGCGGCCGGCGCCGTGGGGGCATCGGCGGCGCTCGCTACACCGGGTGCGCCGGAGCCGCCTGGCGCCGGTCCGCCGAGTGGCTGCGGAGGTGTGGCCCGGACTTCGCCGATGATGCTGATTGCCCGTTCCTCCCACGCGCCATCGATGGTGAGCTCGAACCCCGTCCAGCGGGAGTCGATCCCGTCTGCGCTGAGGCGCTGGCGCACGAGGTCTCGTTGGGGCTGGGTGAGGTCGGCGAGGTTGGTGGTGACGTCGTTGCCGTCGGGAGATGCAAACATGAGACTCGATCCAAGGCCGGGCGGGAAATCCGGAGCGGTTGAACAACGTGATGATCTCATCACACAGTACGACCAACGTCAGGAAAGCGTAGGCGTTTGCGGCCGCAGTGCAGACCCGGGTCGCTCGCGTGCTACAACGCCACCCATGATCTTGGCCGCGAGTGGTAGCGAGGGTTCGAACGTACCGGGCGGCGACCTCGTCGTCGGCACCGAATTGTGGCTCATTTTCGCCGCGATCATTGCGGGGCTGTTGCTGCTCGACCTGTTCGTCCTCCACAAGGACGATCACGAGATCGAGTTCAAGGAAGCGGCGTGGTCAAGCGCCTTCTGGATCTCGATCGGTGTGTTGTTCTCGCTGTTCGTCTGGAACCGGCTCGGCGGCGACGCCGCCACGCAATACCTCACGGGCTACGTGATCGAAAAGTCGTTGTCGGTCGACAACGTGTTCGTGTGGGCGGTGCTGCTTTCGTACTTCGCCGTTCCGAAACATCTGCAGCACCGCGTGCTGTTCTGGGGAATCTTCGGCGCGTTGGTGTTGCGAACACTTTTCGTGTTCACCGGCGTGGCGTTGCTGAATCGCCTGGAGTGGCTCACCTTCGTGTTCGGCGCGTTCTTGGTGATCACGGCCTATCGAGTGGCCACCCACGATCAGGGGGAGGTGCACCCCGAGCGGAATCCGGTCCTCAAGCTGATCCGTCGACGCATGCGGGTGACCGCCGACTATGAGGGTCATCACTTTCTGGTGAAACGCGACGGCAAACGTTGGATCACACCGCTGATGGTGGTGTTGATCATGGTGGAGCTCACCGACGTGGTGTTCGCCGTCGACTCGATTCCGGCGATCCTCGCCGTGAGCCGGTCGCAGTACATCGTGCTCACCTCCAACGCCTTCGCCATCTTGGGCCTGCGGGCGCTGTTCTTTCTGCTGGCTGGAATGCAGAGCCGCCTCGTGTACCTCCACAAGGGTCTCGGCGTGATCCTTGCCTACGTGGGCGTGAAGATGCTGGTGGGGGCCGGGTTCGATTTCCACATCCCGACCATTCTCTCGCTCGGCATCATTGCGTCGGTCCTGGGCATCACGATCGCAATCAGCCTTCGAGCAACCCCCGAGGATCCCCTCTCCCACGCCGGCCCCCATACCGACGACGAATCCGAGGCCCACACACCATGACCATCTCCCACGTTCTGGTCGGCACCGACGGCTCGAAGGGAGCACAGCTCGCGGTTGCCTTCGCCGCTGATCTTGCGGCTCAACTCGGCGCTTCCGTCCGTTTGGTGCATGCGTTCGAGCCGTTGGTCGCGATGGAGACGGCCAAGCCGCCGGTCGACTTCGCCGCGCTCCGCGACCACGCCAGGGAACAATTGCAGGGCCGCTGGGCTGAGGCACTGATCGGGGCCGGCGTGGCGTTCGACACGAAGGTGGTCGAAGGGCCACCGGTGGAGGTGCTCGTCAAGGAGGCGGCCAACGCCGACATCGGCTTGGTGGTCATCGGAAGTCACGGTGCCTCCGGATGGGCCGACCGCATCTTCGGTCGAGTGGCCACCGGTCTGGCGGCGTCGATCAGCCGTCCGGTACTTACCGTTCCGCTCGACCGGCCCGCCTGATCGGGGCAAGTCCGCCCAAGTCCGCCCAAGTCCGGACAGCGCTCACGCCGGGCTTCTACCCGAATCACGGCGAAGTAGTATTACGATTCGGTTGCAATTGTTTCGGAAGGGCGTCTACGGTGCGTCCTCATGAAGACGCAAACCACTCGACGGGTCTCTGCTGGCCTTTTGGCCGCGGTCCTCGTCCTTGCCCTCTCCGGCTGCAACAAGGCCCTCATGGTGGGCGATTCCGTCACCGTCGGCGCCGGCCCCGTCGTTGATCAGCGCCTCACCGACAACGGATGGGAAGCCACCACCGATGGCCGCGTTGGCCGCAACACCGATGAGGTCCGCTCGGTGATCCGCCAACTTCGAGCCGACAGCAATGTGCTCGTGGTGGAGTCCGGCTACAACGATGCCGGCGACTCCAACGTGTTCCGCAGTCGCATGGCGGGAATCCTCGACGACAATGCCGATGTCGGCCTCATCGTCGTGGTCACGCTCAACGAGAGCCGCGGCTACTACAGCACGGCGAACGCCATCATCTGGGACCTCGCCTCTACCCATCCGAACGTCCGCGTCGCCGACTGGGCATCGGTTACCCGCTACACCGGCGGCTTGGTGAGCGGCGACGGGGTGCACCTCACCTCGGCCGGCAACACCGCGATGGCCAACCTCATCGCCGACACCGTCGGCCCGGTCAACCCCTGGTAAGAGATCCGCGCCTCACACGCCGCCACGCCGAACCCGTCAGCCGGGGTCGGCGAGTCGGCGCAATGCATCGCGCCACGATGGCACACCGTCATCGCCTCGTATGGTCCAGCGAACGAATCGTGTAGGCGCCATCTCGGGACCGAGTTCGACCATCAATCGGCCGTGGTCCGACGATGCCGAGAAGGCCCGCAGCGCTTCCGCGTCCGACCAGACCGACAGCGTGGCGTAGTGCTTGCGCACGGGTCGGGCGAGCAGCGAGTAGCCGACGACGCCGGGCGTGTCGTGAAGTTGGCGTTTGACCGCCTGGGAGCCTTTGAAGAGTCGACCAGTCGACCCCCAGGAGCGAGCCGGGATGTTCGACGCCAGAACGAGATAGTCGGTGTCTGGGGTGAAGGGAAGGAGTTGCTGCCATCGAGACTTCACGGTGGTTGTCCTTTTCGTTGTGGCGGATTGTCGTCGGCGGCGACGCTTTCGGTCGGACTCCGGGAGGACTGGGCGGCGAGGTGCCTGCGTCAGCAATCCGCCTTTCGACCTGTGCTGACTGACGGGCCCTCCCAGGTGCGCCCTGAAGGTACCGGGATGTGGTCATCGCTGACATCCGTAGAACTACGGATTTTTGGCCGTTTCCTCGTTCGCACCTGCTGGTAGTGTCCGCCAGTGGTGAGCGATGGAAACGGGACGGAGGCATCCGACACGATCGAACTTCTCGTTCGATTGGCCCGCGACGTGAGCGCTGCCACCCCCGCCGTGGCGATCGAGGTGTACCGGCGGGCAAGCGAGTTGTTGGCACACGACGATCCCGCTCGACTCGAGATCGATGTGGCCTGTCTCGAACCGCTCGCACGCGCGGGCAGCATCGGTGTGGCGCGGGAACGGGCGGAGCAACTGCTTGCGGCACACCCGGATCAGGAGGAGCGCCGGAGCATTCACGCGGGACTGGCGAAGGTTTTGGCCACCGCGGGCGACCTCCGGTCGTCGATGACCCATTACGAAGCCTCATCGGCGGTTGGCGGGGCTTCCGGCGGGGACGCAAGCAGCCGCGACAGCGCGCCCGACACCTCGAACGAGCGGCCGATGGTCGATGATCTCCCCTCGGTTCGAAACGATGAGCAGGTGGATCGTTGCCTGGCCGCTGGGCAGCGAGTGCTCCTCGGCGACGATCCCGCCGTGGTGTCCGCCGAACTCGAACGACTCCTGGCCAAGAGTGAGAACCGCCACGTGGCCTGTGCGGCCTATCAGGGGTTGTCGCTGGCCGCCGGTGCGGAAGCAAGGTTCGAGGTGGCGGCGCGACACGCGCTCGAATCGACGTGCCGGTTCGATCCGAGGACGATGCCGAGAGCGGGGTTCCTCATCCCCGACATTTGGGTGTCGTCATTCGATGCGTTCCGGGACCGTTTCGAGGAAGCCTCGGTGTTGGTCGAACGGATCGGCTACGACGCGGAGCGCCGAGGTGAATCGGCGACGCTCGTCCACACGAGCACCAGCCTTGGCCTCATCTCGTTCTTTGGTGGCCGGTGGGATGAGGCGGTCGCGGCCATCGAACTGGCGCTGTCGGTCGCCACCGAAACCGGTTCTCATGCCCAGTTGGTGGCCGGTCACGCTGTGCTCGCCGGCGTCGCCTTCGGCCGAGGTCAGTTCGACCTGGCAGGCGTCCACCTCGATGAGGGATCGGCAGCGTTGGAGCGGGGAATGCACCTCTTCGGCGTCGATCTGCTGATCTGGCTTCGGGCGCAGCAGATGGAGGTCGGGGGAGATCGCGAGACGGCGTTGGTGTTGCTGTGGGACCTGTGGGAGCACACCGCCCACATGCGTGGGCTCACCCACTTCCGTTCCATCGCGCCGCATCTGGTGGCGCTTGCCGTCGCGGCCGATCAGCGAGACATGGCGGCAACGGTGGCAGAGGAAACGGAGGAGTTGGCGCTCCGGAGCGCGGTCGCCAGCGTGGCAGTGTCCGCGTTGCGGTGTCGGTCGCTTCTGGTGCAGAACCACGACGGACTGGCCCAAGCTGTATCGATGTTGGCCCGGACGCCGTGGAGGATTGATCTTGCCCGAGCGTGTGAAGATGCCGCCTCCGCCTTCCATTTCGCCGGCCGCCCGCACGACGCCGGCCGATTCGCACGCCAGGCGATGGAAATCTACGGCGAGATGCGCGCAACCTGGTGGGCCGACTCCGTCGCGAAACGGTTCGGTGTCTCGGGAATGGTGCGAAACCGTTCCGAATCGGCGTGGGATCTGCTCACGCGACGAGAACGTGAAGTCGTTTCGCTGGTGCGCGACGGATGCACCAACGGAGAGATCGCCGAGCGGCTCTTCGTATCTCCGCGCACGGTCGAGTCCCATGTGGCCAACGCCATTCGCAAGATGGGAACCGGGAACCGCACCCGTCTTGCGGCGCTCGCGGCGAGCACCCGGGAGCCGTGATCACCCTGCCAGCCTGATCACCAGGCCAGGCTGAAGCATCGGTCGGCCAACGTTCCGGGGCTCCAGCGACCCCAGGCTCCCAGCGCGGCCTTGGCGCTGTGATCAAGCCACGGCACGATGTCGTCACCGTCGGGTGAACCGGCCACGCGATAGGTCACTTGCCGGATGCCACCCTCATGCACCACGTACCCCGCCCAGGTGCCGGGGAAGTCCTTGGGCGACCCCACCTCAGTACACGTGATCCCTCCGCGTTGGTAGCGGCGATTTCGGTGCGTGTGGCCCGCGCTGTAGAACGATCTTGGATTGGCTGCGGCAAGCCGATCGATGAACGGCCTCGCCTCGTTGGGTAACACGCCGGGAGGCCAGAAGTGGGGCACCGGCCACCGCATTGGAAAGTGGTGTCCGCCGACCCATGCCATCGATCCCGCTCGTTGTGCGTCTGCCGCGAGGTCCGCCACCTCCTCGGCGACATGCTGAAAGCTGCCGAGGTGCTGATTCGGTAGCGAGGTATCGGCGAGAATCAGGCGCACCCCCGGGAGGTCGTCCTGCCGCACGAAACCGGGGAACGGATGGCCGATATGGGCGAGCCCCTCCCGTGGGTCGATCGGTTCGCCGGTCCGTGTGGGGCCAACCCGCCGAGCGATCGGCCCACCCCGCAGCACCCAGAGCGCGGCGTCCACCGGCCCCTTCTTCACCGTTCGCAGCCGCCGGGTGTCATGGTTGCCGGGGATCACCGACATCGGCATAGGGAGATCGGCGGTGAGTTTGGCGAACAGCTCCCACTGGTCGAGCCGGCTCTCGGTGGTGACGTCGCCCTTCACCGCCAGGTGCTCGGCGCCCCACCTGGTGAGTGCGTCGAGTGCATGACGAAATGCCCGCACGGGGTACATCTCGTCGTGGCCGGGGAGGTCGGCCATGGTGCCGAAGTACCCAAATCGATACTCGCCAAGATGGAGGTCGCTCACGGTCGCGAAGCGGCAGAGCTCCTCGCCGGGCGCGTGCGGTGGGGTTCGAAATACTGGTGAGGTGGCAACCGCAGCCCGTGAGCTGCGACCGTCGGAGCGCGGGTGCCGCACGACGGCGACGTAGGAGCGGCCCGGGCGAAGTCCGGTGAGCACCAGGGCGCCGGGACCACGGAGGCCGTCACGTACGATCGCCGATGGTGGCCCGTCGGCGAAGTCGGTCGAGGGGCGGTCGGAGCAGGGAGTGTCGGATCGTTCGGACCCCGTCGGCGCAACCGAGATCTCCAGGTCGCCCGGTGGAAGCATGTGCCAGGTGAGCTGTACCCGGTCGGGTTCGACGGCGAAGGGCCAGAGTTCTGGCGCGGGACCGAAGCGCCGCATGGGTGGCGCGTGGGCGTTCACCGGGCGTTCTGGCGGGCGAACTCGATGAGTTTCGGCCCGACGTCGAAGGCCATCTGGCGAGCCATGCGCTCGCCGCCCGCAGGCGTGAGGTGAAGGCTGTCGGCCTGACGCACCGTGATCGGCTTGCCATCGTTGCCCGGGAGCTCCCAGGTGAAGTCGCCCCGGGCATCGCCGAGCGCCTGGCGTCCATCGATCAGACCTACCCCGGGAATCTTCTGGGCCAACCGCACGTAGGCGTCGCGCAGGAGGTTCTCGCGTCGACCGCCCTCTTCACCGAAGAACGGTGGAGGCAGCACCCAGTACACCTGCCCTCCCTTGCTCTGGAGGGTCTTGGTGAGCAGCTCCGCCTGCCACTCCCACTCGTCGTAGAACCTCTTCGAATAGTCGGTGGGCACCTCGGTGCCGTCGCGGCCGATGAAGAGATCCGTGTCGGTGTAGTTGCCCACGAACAAGGCGACTGAGATGTTGGGTGTGTAGGTATCGACGAGCGTGCGGGCTTCGTTCTGCCAGTCGTAGACCTTCGGGGTGAGCAACCCGCTGCCGTTGACGGCCGACGCATGCGTGTTCGCATCTTCGAGCCCGCGTTGGCTTCGAAGCTGCTGTTTCACCGCCGTGGAGCTCTGGTTCATGATCGAATCACCGATGAGCAACACATCGACATGTTTGGAGAAGGCCCCGCACGATGCCAGCACCGGCGCGGTGGCGCCGACCACTCCAACGGCGCCAAGGCCGGTGAGGAAGGTGCGCCGGGAGACGGTCATACGTACGAAGTCTCGCAGAGCGCGGACCCGAGCGGGAATCGCCCCGGAGGCGTCGCCGCATCGGGTTGCCGAGGTGCTATCGAGGTGGCTACCGCAGGGCGGCGGCGAGGTGGTGGGCCTGGCGGGCGCGAAGCGCCACGTTGACCTGGAGGCGTTCGATGTGCTGCGCCACGATCTTGTCGCCTTGTGGCACCTCATGGGTGGTGAAGAACTCGAACACCCGGTCGGCGACCTCGGGCTGGTGCAGGGAACGGATGCCCTCGAGCATTCGCGAAATGCTGTTGCTCGGCAGCCGGGCATTGATGGTGTCCCAGTTGTCGACCACGAACGCCCAGGCACGGGGACCGTGGGAGCGGTTCGTGAGACATCGCCGTAGGAGGTAGGGGGCGTTCTGGGTGCGGACGTCGTCGGAGATCGCCATCACGCAGACTCGATCGATCAGCTCGGCATGATCGAAGTCGGCGAGAGCCTGGAGGTATCGCACCTCCTCCTGTGGGGACGAGGCGGTGCGATAGCGGTGGAGGTACTCGTCGAAGTCGGTGGCGTCACCGATCGTGGCCACCACCCAGGTGGCCGCCGCCAACAGACTGGGGTCGGTTGCGGCTCCGGCGGAGAAGAGATCGCGGCAGTGGAGTTGGGCGACGGGGTCGTTGCCCAGGGTGGCGAGGGCCTGGAGCAACACGCCACGAAGCTCTCGGGTTCGGTCCGGCTCACCTTCGACGGGTGCGTGGCCGAGCCGTGCCAACGCCGGGCGAACAAGGGCACCGATTCGCTCGGCCAGCGCGCTGCGGGCATCACCATCCACGAGACGGTCGAGCTGGGCCAGCGCGCCGATCAGCCGCTGCCACACCGACAGATCGGTCTCGGCGGCAAAACCCTCGATGAAGTGCAGCAGTTCCGGGGCGGACCGGTGGTCGGCCAGCATCGCGGCTGCTGCATCGTCGATGAGCCCATACCGCTCGATGGGGGAGAGCTCACCCATCGCGTGGGTGGCCAGCACCTCGAGCAGTTCGGGTGAGTAGTTGGTGCGGTAGAACCCGGTTCCTTCGGTGTTCACCACGACCCAGTCGAGTTGGCCGAGCACCGGTAGCTCGGTGCCGTCGGCGTCGAGCAAGAGGCGTTCCACCGTGATCACGGGTTCGCCGTGGTGTTCCGGGCGCTGACACAGGGTGACGAGCACCGGCACCGTCCAGGACGAGGGTTCCACTGCGGGTCCGCCGGCGTAGTGAAAACGTTGTTGTGTGAGACGCACCATGGTCTCGCCCTCAGACGCGGTGATGTCGTCGCGCACGAGGTCGACGTCGATCACGGGGAATCCCCCCTGGAAGATCCAGCCGGCCATGATCTCCCGCACCGGTTCACCGGACTCGGCCTCGATGGCCTCCCAGAGATCGTCGGTGTCGGTGTTGCCGTAGGCGTGGGTGGCAAGGTAGCGACGGATGCCGAGCCGGAACACGTCCTCGCCGAGGTATTGCTCCAGCATCCGTACCACCGCCGCGCCTTTCTCGTAGGTGAGGATGTCGAACATGCCTTCGGCGTCGGCAGGGGACACCACCTCGTACTCGATCGGCCGGGTGGTGGCGAGAGCGTCCACATCGAAGGCGGCGGTTCGACTGAGCCCGAAGTCGGTCCAGCGATTCCATTGCGGCCGGAAGGCGTTGGTGGCATGCATCTCCATGAAGGTGGCGAAGGCTTCGTTGAGCCAGATGCCGTTCCACCACTTCATGGTGACGAGGTCGCCGAACCACATGTGGGCGAGCTCATGGGCGACCACATCGGTGACCCGTTGCAGCTCGGCTTGGGGGACGGCCTCGGGATCCACGAGCAGCGCCGTCTCCCGGAACGTGACACAGCCGAGGTTCTCCATGGCGCCGAAGGCAAAGTCGGGGATGGCGACGAGGTCGAGCTTGTCGCCGGGATAGGGGATGCCGTAGTAGTCGGTGAAGTGGCGGAGGGCGAACGCGCCGATCTCCAGGGCAAAGCCCGAAAGGTGACCTCGGCCCTTGGGGTAGGCCACCCGAAGCGGCACACCGTCCACATCCATGGCATCGGTGATCTCGAGCGGCCCGACCACGAAGGCGACGAGGTACGTGGACATCACCATGGTGTCGGCGAACTCGACGCTCACCTTGCCCGCCACGGCCGGGCTCCGCCGAACTTCGCCGGCGTTCGAGAGCGCCAGCAGATCCTCAGGCACCACCAGGGTGACGCCGAAGATCGCCTTTCGGTCGGGTTCGTCCCAGCAGGGGAAGGCCTTTCGGCAGTCGGTGGCCTCCATCTGGGTGGTGGCGAGCACCTGCTCGTTGCCCTCGGTGTCGGTGAATGTGGAGCGGTAGAACCCGCACAGCTTGTCGTTCAGGACACCGTCGAAACGTGTGTGGAAGCGGTACTCGCCAGCTGCGAGTTCGGGGGTGAAGGCGAGGGTGAGCCGCTCCGTGTGGGGGTCGAGGGTGATCGACTCGGGATCGATGCGCTCGCCCCCGCCCATGAGCTCGACCCACGCCTCCTGGACGACCAACTCGGCGGCGTTGCAGACGAGCGTGTTGGTAGGTTCGACGACCTCGACCTCGGTAACGCATTCGCCGGCAAAGGTGGCGGCACCGAGATCGGGCTCGAGGGTGATGTCGTAGCGCTGGGGGACGATGGTGCGGGGAAGGCGGTGCGGGTTGTCGCTCACGGGGCGACACTACCGGCGCCGTGGCACGACGGTGACCGGAGCGGCACCCTCGTTGGCTTCGGGCTGACCGGGATCCCCATCTCGTGGTTCGGCGGCTCGGACTTCGGCGGCTCGGGGTTCTCCAGGGCAGCCATCGGGAATCGGCGGTACGGTTCGTTTCATCGAGGACGATCGCGCCCGGTGGCTTACCGGCGTCCCGCTCACCGGCGTGCGGGACGCCGCCTTGGTCGCGCTCAGCTTCGCTGCGCTCTACAGCGGTTCGGCGTGGGCGGTGAAGGCGTTCAGCCCTCCCGACGGTTTCTCGCCCTGGTATCCGCCAGCCGCGTTCATGATGGGCATGTTGCTGGTATTCGGACCGAAGTTCGCCCCGTGGGCGTTCGTGGTTCGGGTTCTCACCATTGCCTGGGTGATCCCGCGGGCGTGGCAGGCCAGCCCGCTTGCGGTGATGGCCCGAGCGGCGTTGATCGTGGGTTGTTACACCGGGGCGGCCGTGATCCTCCGACGTCTTGGCATCGGCCGCGCCCACACTCGCGAGTTCGGTTGGTTCGGCGGCATCGCGGTGGTTGGCGCTCCGTTGGTGGCCGCGTTCGGGGTGGCGGTGGTGGACGCGATTGTCGACGGCGTGCCCGTGCTCGATGCCCTCGTCGATGCTCGCGTGTTCTGGGTGGGCGACGCGTTGGCGATCGCCGCGATGGTGCCGGTGATGCTGCTCGGCGCCTACGCAGTGCGCTACGGGCGCCAGCGTGTGCATCTGCCCTCCACGCGGGCAGGGCGATCCGAAGCCGCGGTGCAAGTTGCGGTGATCTCCCTGGTGCCGGTCGTGGTTGTGGCTGCGTTGGGTCGAGGGGCGTCGGCGGCTCTGCTGGTGTTCGCGGTGATACCCCTGCTTTGGGTGGCACTCCGGCAGGATCTGCTGTTCGCGGCGTCGGGCATCCTCGTGTCGACGGCGTTGGCGTCGTTCACCTTGCGCGTGGCGTTGCCCGACGACGCCCTCCTCGACATGCAGATCGTGCTGCTCACTGGTGCGCTCGCCGCCCTCTATGCCGGAGCGGTGCGACGCACTCACGAGGACCTCGTGGCCTCGTTGGTGGAAGGCGAGGATCGTTTTGCTCGGCTGGTCGAGCATGCCTCGAACCATGTCACCGAATTCGCGCTCGACGGCTCAGTGCGTGTGGGCGGTGATCATCATCGGCCGCCCGTCCACGGGCCGGTGAGCAACCTGTTGCGCGAACGGTGGGATCTCTTCGGCCCGACGGTGATCACGTCTGGGGAGTCCACGTCGTTCGAGTGGCGCGCCGACATCAATGCCCGGCTGCATTGGTTCTCCTCTACCGCGCTGCCATTGTTTCGGGCCGATGGGGAACTCGACGACGTCTTGGTCGTGACTGCCGATCGAACGGAAGTGCAGGAAGCCCACCAGCAGGCATCCCGTGATGCCCGCCACGACCTGCTCACCGCCCTGCCCACACGGGCACGACTGGTGGAACTGCTCGACGAGCGGGTGGCGGCCGCACCGCCGTCGGGGCGTCCATCGGTGGGCATCGCGGCGGTGGTCGTCGACGATGCTGATCTTCTCAGCGCTGCCCTCGACGACCCATCGATGGATCTGCTCCTGGTGGAGATCGCCAAGCGGATCACCGCGGAGATGGCTGATGCCGATGAGGTGGCCCGCATCGGAGCGCGAGCGTTCGCGGTTGCGTTGGTGGGAGGCGCCGCCCACCCGGCGCGGCTGGCGATGGTGGCGAGCCGGCTGGTGGAGGCACTCCGTCACGAAATCGTGATCGATGCCACGGCCTACAACATGACGGCAACGGTGGGTACGGCGGTGGGTGATCTCGCGCCCACCGAGTTGTTGCGGAGGGCAGAACTGGCGGCGCGCACCGGACAGACGGCCGGGGGTGACCGTTCGCTGAGCCACGGCGCCGAGCTCGACGAGCGCGTAAAGGCGCGGCGCACGGCGGTGGCCGACCTGCGTCGGGCGTGCGAGCAGGACGAGCTCGAAGCCTGGTATCAGCCCATCATCCGGCTCGCCGACCGTTCGGTGGTGGGAGCGGAGGCGTTGGTGCGATGGCAGCACCCGGAGCGAGGCGTGGTTGCGCCCGATCACTTCATTCCACTGGCGGAGCAGACCGGGCTGATCGATGAGATCGACCTCACGGTGCTGAACCAGAGCATCGAACATCTGCACGACTGGGAACGTCGCGGTGTGTTCGCGGAGCACACGGGTGATGCGGCGGGTTTCTCCGTGTCGGTCAACCTGTCGGCGCTGCACCTCGTCGGGCCCGAACTGCTCCCTGAACTTCGTCGGGCGGCGGATCGAGTGGATCCCGTTCGTATTCGTTTCGAGATCACCGAGTCGGCCGCGATGGCCGATCCCGAACTCACCGTCGCCACGCTCCTCGAGATCCGCGCGTTGGGGTTTGCCGTGATCCTCGACGACTTCGGCACCGGCTATTCGTCGATGGCATGGCTCCACCGCCTGCCGGTGCAGGTGCTGAAGATCGATCGGTCGTTTGTGAGCGGACTTCCCGGCGACGCCGACAGTCATCGGATTGTCGACCTCGTGATCACGCTCGCCGACGACCTCGGGATCAGCGTCACTGCCGAAGGCGTGGAAACCGAAGCCCAGGCCGAGTGCCTCGCAGAGCTCGGTTGTCGCTATGTGCAGGGGTACCTTTTCGGGCGGCCGGCACCGGCAGCGATGTTGTTCGGTTGACCTCCGCGTGAGGCGGCGAAACAACCAGCAAAGATCGGGTGCAGGGAAAACGGTCGCCGTGGCGCTACAGTTTCGGGCGTGGCCGAATCCGGCCACCACTGCTGCGGCGCTCGTTTGATCCCCGTCGTGAATGACGGAGCGATCCGATGCGTTCACCAGCAGTCACGCAACTTTGGAGATTCCCATGGCGGCTCACCGCCCCCGTTCCCGTTCCACCACCGCTACCTCGGCGCGACCAGACCCGTTCTCGGGCCCCTTGTCCGACGCGTCCGGCCCGATCCCCGACACCATTCTGGGCACCCCGCAAGCCCCTTCCTCGCCAAGCGCGGGTGGCGCATCACCGTCCGGTTCGGCACCATCGATCGCTCGATCGTTTGCCAGCCTCGGTGTCCCGTCGTCGCTCTGCAAGGTGCTCGCCAGCACCGGCATCGACGAACCGTTCCCCATCCAGACATCCACCTTGCCCGATTCTCTGGCCGGACGCGACGTGCTTGGCCGTGGCCGAACCGGTTCCGGCAAGACGCTGGCGTTCGTGCTTCCCATGCTCACTCGCCTGTCCGAGTCCGGCACCGAGCGACGTTCCGGCCGACCCCGTGCGCTCATCCTTGCGCCCACCCGTGAGCTGGTCAGCCAGATCCACGCCGCCATCACCCCGTTGGCTCGCCCCTTGGGACTGCGCACCATGGTGATCTACGGGGGCGTCGGTCAGATGCCCCAGGTAGATGGCTTGCGAAAGGGTGTCGATATCGTCGTCGCTTGTCCCGGCCGCCTCGAAGACCTCATCGGGCAGGGCCACGCCAAGCTCGACGCCGTGGAGATCACGGTGCTCGACGAGGCGGATCATATGGCCGACCTTGGGTTCCTCCCGGTGGTCAAGAAGCTGCTCGATCGCACGCCCAAGCAGGGGCAACGGCTGTTGTTCTCCGCCACCCTCGACAACGGCATCGACGTGATCGTGAGGCGTTACCTGTCGAATCCCGTCACCCACAGCGTCGATTCTGAGCAGTCGCCCGTTGCCACCATGACGCACCACGTCTTGCATGTGAGCGCGGCCGACCGTTTCGAGATCCTGCTCGATCTCACATCGGCTCCGGGTCGGACCATGGTGTTCACTCGCACCAAACACCGGGCCAAGATGCTCACTCGCCAACTCATCGCCGCCGGGGTGCCGGCCGTGGAGATGCACGGCAACCTCGCCCAGAACGCTCGCACCCGGAACCTGGCGGCGTTCTCCGAAGGAAGGGCAACGGCGCTCGTGGCCACCGACATCGCGGCGCGAGGAATTCACGTGGACGACGTGGCGCTGGTCATTCATGCGGATCCGCCCACGGAGCACAAGGCGTACCTCCATCGTTCGGGCCGTACCGCTCGGGCCGGCAACGACGGAACCGTCGTCACGCTGGCCACCGAGGATCAGCGCCGCGAGGTAACGCAGTTGGCTCGCCAGGCCGGTATCCGCCCCACCACCACCGTGGTCCGACCCAACGATGCGCTGCTCACTGAATTGGCTCCCGGTGCACGCACGCGGCTCACCGAAGCCGAGGTCGTCACCGTATTGGCCCTGCCGGAACGAACCGAACAGCAGCAGCAACCACGACGCAACGCCGGCGGCGGTGCCAACGGGAATGGCAACGGCGGTCGTGGTGGGGGCGGAAGGTCCAAGAGCGGCGGCTCCGGCTCGCAAGGCGGCCAAGCTCGCCGCTCCACCACCGGTGCTGGTCGCCCGTCCTCGGGATCGTCGCGGTCGACGTCCCCGTCCACTTCGCGAAGCAACGGCGCCCGGCCCGTGTCGGGTTCGCGAAGCGGATCCACCGGCGGTCGAGCCAGTGGTGGCGGCCGATCGTCTGGGAGCGGCGCTGGCGCCAGCTCCGGGCGCGGTCAACACTGACCGGTCCCAACACTGACCGGTCCCAACACTGACCTGAGCCTTCCCGTTGCGGAGGGCTCGGGATCAGATTCCAGCGGACGTCAGCTCGCACAATCGCCGCCATGTCGTTTCCCAGGGTCGTGCGCGCGCGACCTGACGCCCCACGAGACACGAAGGTTCGAAGTCGTGGTTCACCATGGCTTTCAGATCGTGCACGAGTTCCTCACCCTCCCGCTGACGGTGGTCGCCCTCTTCTACAACCGCCGCATTCACCCCTCGTACGGCATGACCTGGAGGAAGAAGTTCGGCCTCGAATGGCGGATCTATCGGAACTCCACCCAGGTGGTCACGGCCACGTCGTTCAAGGCGCACCTGGCAATGGCGGCCAAACTTCTGGAGGTTCCGCCGGAGCAAGAGGGCGCCGTGGTGGAGTGCGGTTCGTTCTTGGGGGGGGATCCGCGATGAACCTCTCGCTCGTGTGCCAGATCGTGGGGCGGGAACTGATCCTGTACGACTCGTTCGAGGGCCTTCCCGCCGCCGTCGATGGCGACAAGTTCGGCGTTGTGGAGAGTGCCGGTGGCCTACGAGGCAGCCTCGACGTGGTTCGGGATCGGGAAGGGCTACGCCGAGTGGGTTGTCGTGGGGGGTATCGAGTCCGCCGAACGGATGACCGCGGTTCGCCGCGCCGCGGGGACAGTGGAGCTCACCCAAGGCAAGATCCGCGGGTGGCGTGCCGATAAGACGATCGCCTACCGGTCGATTCCCTACGCCAAGGCACCGATAGGCGAACGCCGGTTTCGTCCGCCGGGGCCCGCGCCCTCGTGGAACGGCATCCGCGATGGACGCCACTTCGCTCCGGAAAGTCCGCAACAGGGCAACGCCTTCTGGGGCGTCCGCGGGGGCGATGAGCATCGCGGCGATGCTTGCGATTCCCCGCGCCGACGGTCTGTTCCAACAGGCCGTGCTGCAAAGCGGGGCGGGCCACTTCGCGTTGCCGGCCGAACGGGCGGAACGTGTGGCCGACCGGGTGCTCGATGAGCTGCAGGTACGCACGGTCGAAGATCTCCGGCTCGTACCGGTTGCGCAATTGATGGCGGCGCAGCGAGGCCCAACGTTCGCCACCGGCATCGGCGACGCCCTGGCCCCGTCCATCGAATCGTTTCTTCCGTTCGGTGTGGTGGTGGACGGCGACCTGCTCACGATGTCGCCCATCGAGGCGATGCGGTCCGGCGCCGCCCGGACGGTCCCCACCATCATCGGCACCACCGCCGACGAGTGGAACTTCGTGGGTCTGCACAGCCGAACACAGGCGCCCGAGCTACTTGCGTCGATGGCGACCCGATTCTTTGGGCGAGATGCGTCATCAGTCATCGATCACTATCGCCAAACGCTGTCCTCGGCGTCTCCGTGCGAGGTTGGTGAGATCGAGATCCACGACACGATGCACACCGACCACAAGTTCACCGTGCCGGCCCTGCAGTTGGCTGATGCGTTGTCCGACCGGGGCGTTCCGGTGTACCTGTACCTCTTTGTCTTTCGCGTCGACGGCAATGAACTCGGGGCTATCCACGCGGCGGAGCAGGTGTACGTGTTCGGCAACTTGGCGCCCTGGAAGTCGTTGCAGACGTTCTTTGCCAACCGAGGGGTCGGGCTCCGATCCGTTCATCGAACGGTGGCGCGGGCCTGGACCGGCTTCGCTCGTTCCGGTGAGCCTGGTGCGTTCGCTGGCCAAGAGTGGGAACGGTGGGATGAGCGGAAGAGCACCGCCGTGATCGATCGGACCAATTCGATCACCCGGCATCCGTTGGTGGAGCGGATCCAGCCATGGCAGGGCCGCATGTGATGGGTTTCGTCCGGAGCGGGCCGGCGGTGCTGGCTCCGCTGGGCCGGTGACCTCAGGTGTCGGCGAGTTGTTGTTGGATTGATCGCAGGCTCATGGTGGAGCGGGGGCTGGTGGACAGCGCGCCAGTGAGGCGGAGCGCCTGGGTGAATCGTCCAGCCGCTTCGGGGGCCTGGACGGCACCACCACGGGCTTGCGCTTCCTGCACGTTGTTGGCGGTGGCCCAGAGCACCGTCTTGAGTTGAAATGGCTGCAGTTCGCGGTGTTTCGATCGGATGAGGGCGGCAAGGCCGGAGATGTGCGGCGCCGCGAAGGAGTTGCCGGTGGTGGTGATGGTGCCGTGGTTCAGCCACGGCACGTCGACGTTGATCCCCCGGGCGAGGAACTCGGTTGGTGGGTCCGGGTTGTAGTGGAACCGCCAGGGGTCGGTGCCGGTGTGCGAGGCCACGCTGGCGACCGACGCGAACAGGGAGGGGTAGGTGACACGGCTCACGTTGTTGGCGGCGGTGACGAGGAAGGAACCTTTGAAGTAGGCCTCGTCGCACACTTCGTGGAATGCCAGGGCCCAATCGCGTTTGCGGCTGCCGAGTGACAGGTTCACCACGTCGAAGCGTTGTTCGATGGCCCACCGGAGCCCGGCTACGAAGATGTCGGAGGTGCCGCTGAGCATGCCGCCGAGCACCTTCACGCTGGTGATCTCCGCTTCGGGAGCAAGCGAATGGATGATGCCGGCACAGGCGGTGCCGTGGCCAAAGCTGTCGGGATGGTTGCCTTGCACCACCACCGGCTGGCCGCCCTCCTCCTTGGAGGGAGTGATCACCACACCGGCGTCGGCGTCGACACAACCTTCGAGGGCCGGATGTGTGGCGTCGATGCCGCTGTCGACGATCGCGACGCGTACGCCTTTGCCGGTGGCGTCACCCCATGCCCACTCGCGGGAGAGCTCTTCGATCGTTTCGACCTTTTCGAGGCGGAGGACGAGCGACTCACGTGACCACGCGGGGCGGGGTTCGTCGTTGGTGCCGGTGTCGGTCACTGTCCGAGCATGACCTCGATCACCCGCGCCAACGCGGCATACCGGGTGGGATCGGCGTCGGCGAGCGAGGCGAGGTCGCGTCCGAGCGCTTCGGGAGACGGCACGTCGAGCAGGCCGCCTCCGGACTCCACAAGCGAGGCGCCGGCGACGGTGCCGAGCATCGACAACATCTCGAGATCGTCGAACCCGAACGGGCCACCGTCGGCGCGATCGACGAGTTGCAACACCCCGACGACCCGTTCGTCGTCGGCACACGGAACGCACACAATGCTGGCCGGTTGACGGCCGAGGACCGCGGTGGCGATGGCGTCGGACGCTACCGACGCGGAGCCCGGTTGGAGAGCGACGGGTTGGCCACTTTGCAGCACCATTGCCGCGGTGCCATCAGACAGCGGAAACCGTCGGCCCACCAGCGACGCTCCGAACGCCGGATCGCTGCAGGCCGCAGCCACGATGAGCAGGTCGCCGTCGTCGAGCTCCATCATCCACGCCGTGGACGCGGTGGTGGCTTCACGACTTGTCACGCAGATCGCTTCGAGGGTGGGGCGGGCCTGGCGGGTGACGGCCGAGGGATCGGACATGGGGTGACCTCTCAGAAGTGTTCGTTGTCGGGGGAGGACGGTGGGGGGGCCATGCCAAGGGTGGCCCGGCTCGAGGACATCGGTGTGACCGGCAGGACCGGTTGCGACGGAGGAACGTAGATTCCCCCGGTCGTGGCGGGAACCACGCCCCCTCCGGGGTCGGGCGTGCCACCGGCGCCCCCGGCTCCTGCGGCGAGCGCCGCTGCCAACTCATCGCGGGAGAGCGCCGTGGTGACCCGGGTGAGCCGGGTGCCGCCCTGCGGGCCGGCAGCCGACACCCGATTGCCGTCGAACGAGGCGGCGACGCTGGGTTCGCTGGCCACGATTCCGGCGATGATGTCGGTGGCGAGAACGAGGACCGTGGTGGGCTCCACCGCCTGTAGGCACGACCCGGTTGCGCCGTTGAGCAGTGCCGACACGCCGAACGTGTCGCCGGGGCCGAGCTCGGCGTTGATCGACCATCCGGCGGGGCCGTCGGGGGTGAGCACACGCCCGCGGCCTCGGGCGAGCAGCACCAGCGCGCCTTCGGAGTCCGGCATGGTGGCTCCGGCGGCCAGCTCTTGGGCCACGAGCCGTTGCACGATCGGGGCGAGCCGATCGGGGGTGAGGGCGTGAAAGATCGGGACCCGCGAGATGGCATCGAGGGCATCGAAGCTGGGCTGGGCCTGCGGGATGGCCTGGCCGGTCTGCTCGGCCCACAGCCGGGCATAGAGCCCGCCGGCGGCGATGAGCTGGTGGTGGTCGCCCTGCTCTGCAATGCGCCCCTCATGCACGACGAAGATCGTGTCGTAGCCGCTGATCGAGGTGAGGCGATGGGTGATCGCCACGGTGGTACGACCCTGGCCGACCCGGTTGAGGGTGCCGATGATGGCCCGTTCTGTCTTGGGGTCGAGAGCGGAGGTGGCTTCGTCGAGTAGCAAGATCTGGGGGTTGCGCACGAGCGCCCGAGCGATCGCGACCCGTTGGCGCTGACCGCCGGACAGCATGCCGCCTCGCTCGCCCACCGTGGTGTCGTAACCCCGGGGCAGCTGATCGATGAAGGTGTGCACCTCGGCGGCCTGGGCGGCGGCGACCACTTCCTCGTCGGTGCAGCCCGGTTTGCCCATCGCGATGTTTTCTCGGAGGGTGGTGTCGAAGAGGAAGTTGTCCTGGAAGACCACGCCGAGCTGGCCGCGCAACGAGTCGACGGTGACCGCTCGCGCATCGAAGCCGTCGTAGAGCACCGACCCTTCGTCGGGGTCGTAGAGCCGCATCAGCAGTTGGAAGATCGTGCTCTTGCCCGACCCGGATGCCCCCACGAACGCCACCCGTTGCCCTGCCGGGATCACGGCATCGACGTTGGTGAGGATCTGTCGCTCGGCGTTGTAGGAGAAGTCGACTCCTTGGATTCGGATCTCCTGCGAAAGCCGCGGGAGTGTCTGGGCATCGGGGGGTTCCACCAACTCGGGTTGTTCGTTCAGAATCTCCTCGATGCGGTAGAGCGCACCGCTCGACTGCTGTACCTGTTGGCCCACGCTGGTGAGCGTGGTGACGGGAGCGAGCACTTCGCCCATCACGCCAAGGAAGGCAATCAACCCGCCCACGGTGAACGAACCCTGCACGATCAGGTAGGCCCCGAGGCCGAGGATCACCAACCGAAGCAGGGTGACGATGGTGTTGACCGAGAGTCCGAAAAGGCCGCCGTAGAGGTTGAGTCGTCGTTCCGACCGGAACAGCCGCTCCGAGAGTTGCTGGAACCGACCGACCTCACGGCCTTGCAACGAGAACAGCTTCACCACCGGTTCGGCGTCGTAGTTCTCGGCGGCGATGTTCATCAACGCGCCGGTGTCCTGCTGCACGGCGAGCCCACGGCTCTGGGCGCCGGTGGCCATCGACTTGTACACCACCGCAACGAGCGGTGCGCCGATGAGGACGATGATGCCGAGCAGCGGATTGAGGGTGAGCATCACAATGGATGACACGACCAACGACAACGACTGGAAGATGCCTTCACGCAGCGTGGTGGTGAGGCCCTGTTCGAGCACCATGACGTCGTTGAACAGGCGGGTGAGCACATCGCCTTGCTGGTGCCGCCGGAACCACCCGGTGCTCAGCGTCTGAAGTTTGCCGAACATCTGTGAACGGAGATCGCGAACGACGGCCCCGCTGATCCACGCCGACTGGTACGCCTGACGGAGCCCGGCAAGCAACGACACGATGAACGCGATACCGAGGCCGCCGAGCAGCGAGGCGATCCCGCCGAACTGTTGCGTGGCGATTGCTTCGGGGAGCACCGTGTCGAAGAGCGCTTTGGTGACGAACGGAAACACCGTGGCGAACGCCAGCGAGAAAAGCATGTAGAAGAAGACTTCGGCCTGCTTCTTCTTGTAGGGCCGGAGGTAACGCCAGGCCAGCTTCATGAACTGCCCGGTCTTCACCGTCGGACCGTCGCCGCCCACCTTTTCCATCCACGCCTGCATGAGCGCCGCGACCGGGAGGCCGTAGTGCTCCTGGAACGCGTGGTCGAGCCGGCCGGGCTGGGTGCTCGAGAGCGTGCGCCGCAAAACGTCTTCCTTCTCACGATCGAGCAGGAAGTAGATGAGCGAAAGCGACAGGATCGACCGGAGCTCACCCTGGGCCATCGCGGGTGGCACGATGGCCACCCCGGAGAGTTGGTCGTCGGGTCGAGGGGTCTTGGCGAGCCAGAGTCCGTAGCCTTCGAGCAGTACCTCGAGCTCTCCGGCCGCCGGGAGGGCGGCGCCGAACAGCAATGTGAGCGCTCGTTCGGGTGGCTCGGGCGGCGACTCCGGGGTGACCACCATCCAGATCTCGTTGCGTTCGGCATCGACGATGGTGCCGTCGAGCACCAGTTCGCCCGTGGCGGGATCCGGGAAGGGGTCGACCAGGCAGATCGTGGGGATCGTTCCCCACCCCTCCGAGCCGAACCCTTCGAGCCGGCGCCGGGCCTTCTTCACTCGCACGGCCACGGCTTTGGCCGCCTTCTCACCGGCACTGCCCGGCCGGAACTTCACGATGGCGGCGCCGTCGGCGTCGATCGATGCCAGGCCGTCGGAGGTGGGGCGCCCGAGCGATGGCGGGGCCTGCGGCATCACGGGAGGTGGCGCGGTGGCGGCGGTTTGGGCGGGGACGAAGGCGGCGGAGGAGTTGTAGGGAGTGGGCGCTGCCATCGTGGGATCGATGCCTGGCGCCGATCCTGGCGGCGCGGGTGTGGCGCCGAGAGGCGGCGGAGCGGTGACCGGTGGTGATCCAGCAGGGGGACCCGGCGCGGCGGCGGGGGGTGGGGCCGGGGTGGCGGTGGGCGCCGCGAACTGGCCCGTGGGGTGGAGCGCAGAGGTGTCGGCTGACGCCGAAGGGAACGTGGCCGCGCCGGCGGGGGCGGCGGCGGGGCCGCCAAAGCTGGGGCGGTCGGCTCCGGCGGGCCCGAGGAGGGTGATGGTGGTTTCGCCGGCGATGACCCGTTCGCCATCTTGGAGCAACACGGGAGTGGTGACTTTGTGGCCACGTACGTAGGTGCCGTAGGTGCTGTCGAGATCGGAGACGGCAACGCCGTCGGCGCGTACCTCGAGCCGAACGTGTCGGCGGGAGACGGTGGGGTCGACAAGCCGGACGTGGTCGCCGTGTCGGCCGATTTCGGCGACGGTGTCGATGGTGACGATCCGCGGCTCGTCACCCGGTTCCTCGATGCGGAGGTTGTAGGCCACGAAGCGGGCAGCATAGGGCGCTCGCCAGGTGCCGGGAGTGGTGTGGCCCGAATCGGGCCGGTGGACTGCTGCGGGCTGAGGTTGAGACGGGCATGGCGTCGACCGTTGGGCCGCTGGCCCCTACACTCCCACGGTGATCTTCGATCGCAACCTGGTAGCGGCTGCCCTCCCCGGCTACGACATCGGCGAAGAACTTGGCCGTGGTGGTTGGGGTGTGGTGCTCGCGGCCACGCACCGTCAGCTCGGCCGCAACGTCGCGGTCAAACAGCTTCCGCGTGCGTTCGCGGCCGACCCGTCCGTGCGGCAACGGTTCCTCGAAGAAGCCCGCACGGTGGCCAAGCTCGACCACCCCCACATCGTTCCTCTCTACGACTTCGTCGATCACGACGGCTTGTGCCTCATCGTGATGGAGCGGATGCAATCCGGCACGCTCTGGGATCGATTCGTGAGTGAGGGCATCCAGCTGCCGCAAGCCTGCGCCATCTTGCTCGTGGCTTCGTCGGCCCTCGAGCACGCCCACGGGCACGGCGTGATTCACCGCGACGTCAAGCCGGAGAACTTCCTCTTTGCGCAGTCCGGGGCGTTGAAGCTGAGCGACTTTGGCATCGCCAAAGTGCTCGATCAAGCATCTACCTCGCTCACGATGGCCGGCCAAGTGGTGGGAACGCCGGCCTACATGGCGCCGGAACAGGCGCTCGGCACCGATCTCGGTCCCGGGGTCGACATCTACGCCTGCGGCGTGATGCTCTACGAACTACTCACCGGCCAGCTTCCGTTTCCCGATTCCGAGGAACCGTTGCAGCAGCTCACCGCCAAGCTCCGCAACCCGCCCGTACCCATCGATTCCGTTCGGTCCGATATTCCGCCGCCCATTGCGGAGGCGGTGATGCGGGCCATCGCCCGGGAGCCCGCCGACCGCTACGTGTCCGCTCACGACTTCGGGCTCACGCTGGCCTCCGCCACCACGATGGCACTCGGCCCTGGGTGGCTGCGTGGGAGTGGCGTAGACGTGCACGGAGCGGCCGCCATCGTGGCGATCACCGAACGGGCAACCAGTTCGAACACGCGGATCACCCCGAATGCGGCACAGGTGGTACGGGCCACGTCGCTGCATCCCCGGATAGGAACCGGCATCAGTTCCGTTGCCCCCAGCGAGGTCGCCGCCCCTCCTCCACCCGCGGCCCCGCCACTGCCGGCCCCTGTGCCGCCGGTCCCGGTCCCTCGTCCCGACATCCCACCGCCTCCTGCCGGCCCCGCCCCGGTGGCGAGCGCCGCGGTCGGGCTCCCCTCGAGCCCCGCGTTGGCCCCGCTGCCGGCCGGCATCCCACCGCCTCCTGCAGGGCCTGCGCCGGTCGGGCCGACACCCGCCACCCCCGCCCCACCGGCCCTCGGGTCACGCGCGGAGGAGTTGATTCGGATGATGGAGGCAGGCCTGGTCTCCGAGAGCGACGGCACCGTCCGGGTCGACTTCCTCCCGCCGTCGCCGGCGCCGCCTGTGCCCGCCGATCCGCCGCCAGCGCCCGCGCCACCAGCGCCACCGCCGCCCGCTCCGCCGCAGGCTGTCGCACCGCCGCAGGCTGTCGCTCCGCCGCCGATGCCGCCGCCGATGCCGCAGGCCCCGCCCGCTCCGCCCCAGGCTGTCGCACCGCCGCCCATGCCGCCGCCGATGCCGCAGGCCCCGGCTGCCTCTTCTCCCGGCCCTCCGATGTCGGTACCGATCCCACCGCCAGTGCCCGAGTATCAGCGGCTCGGCGGTGCGCCGGTGGAGCCGGCCAAGAGCGGTTCAAAGGTGGTCATCGTGATCGGGGCGGTGGTCGCCGTTCTGGTGGTGCTGGCGATCCTCGGCTACCTGTTCCTGAAGCCGGTCTAGCGGTCCAACCCGGAAGCACGCCGCGCCTCTCGTCGGCCAGCTTCCCCTCGGCCCCGTCCTGGTCCTGGACGAACGAACCATGTGGAACTCCGTGCAATGTGCATGCGAGGGACGAGCCCCGGCTCGGCGTCCTCAGGCCCAACGCCCCGAACAAGGAGGCGTTCGTCCGAGTCCGTCGCGCAGGTCAGTGGAAGAGTTGGGGGAGCGCAGTGACGGGATCGTCGGTGGGATATCCGCGGATCGCGACCGACCGCACCATGGCGGCGAGGGTTTGCAAGAGCACCTCCCGGTCGTCGTCGGGGGCGGCGTGCACGAACGGCGCCAACCCGGCGAGGCGTTCTGCGAGGGTGCTCGGCGCCGTCGTGCCGGGCCACACCACGGCGTGCAGAGGACGGCTCGCCGGCGGCACAAGCCCGAGCCGGGCCGCGACCGCTTGGTCGACTTCGATGCCGGTCCAGGCGCCGCCGATGGTGACGACGTGGCGACCGTCCACCGCCAGGACGCACGGTGCGGGCCGGAGTTCGGCGCCGGCACCCGTCCACGCCGTGAATGCGCCGAAGGTCGCACCGCGATACTGGGGGAGCACCACCATCGGGCCGCCATCGGCGGGGTCGGCGTCGTGCGGATCGGAGGCGGTCGGTGAACCGGTCGGGGGTGGAGCGCCCACGCCGAGACCACTCAATCGAATCGAGCCGAGTGGTGTGGGCAGAAGACCCGAGAGCCGTGCGAGCAACACGCCGAGAACGTGGGCGGGGCGTGGGTCGGAGGTGAGCCAGGTGCGTCCTTCGTACAGGCCTTGGCGCGGGAAGCCGTGATCCTTGGCATCAGCCGCCAGCACGAGGGAGAAGTTGGCTGGCGTATTGGGTGCGTCGACTACCTGGGCGGCCAGCAATCGGCGCAGGATCAACGCGGTCGAGGGACCGTCGCATCGCACGCCTACCACGAAACGATCCACGGCAACGCCCACTGTCTCGGTCCACGGAAGCTCGTCGACGCTCTTTTGGCATGGGCTGGCCTCGATCGGCAACCACCACCGGCTCGGCTCATTCGGTACCGGTGAGGGAGTGCGACCACGAGGGTCATCGGGCGCACACCCGGTGTGGCCTTCCGGCGTCGGCGCGCCCACGATACGAAGGAGGTCGCCGAACACGAGACGTTCGATGATGTCGGCGATATCTGGCTGGATCACCGAAGCATCCGTTGCAAAGGCATCGGCCACGAGCGTCACGATCTCGGCCAGGGTGGTGCCGCCTTCGTCGTCCGCGCAGGCCAACCACGCGGCATAGGCGCTCTGGTTCACGGCGAGCGCTCTCCCGTCGTCGAGCCGAACGAGGCTGGCGCCGTCGTCGAAGGCCACGTCGATGGTGTCGGGCGCCGCCACGTAACGCGGGAGGTCGGTTGCGAAGTCGTTCGAGGGGTCGGAGGGCGCCACAAGGCAGACGATAGGGTCTCGGCCCATGACTGACGCCCCGTCCCCGTCCGCCACCCCGTCCCCATCCGCCACCCCGTCCGCGAAGGTCGTGTGCATCGGCAATGCCATCGTCGACGTGATCGCCCATGCCGACGACGCCTTCCTCATCGAGCATGGGATGACCAAGGGCTCCATGCAACTCATCGACGCCCCTACCGCAACCGCGCTCTACGCCGACATGGGCGCGGGGCTGGAATCGAGCGGGGGGTCGGCGTCGAACACGGCGGCCGGGATTGCGTCGTTCGGAGGCTCGGTTGCGTTCGTCGGGAAGGTGGCCGACGATCAGTTGGGCGAGGTGTTCAGCCACGACATCCGGGCCATCGGGGTGCAGTACTCGGCTCCGGCCGCCGGAGCCGACACGCTGCCCACAGCCCGATGCCTCATCCTCGTCACCCCCGACGCCGAGCGCACGCTGAACACGTTCCTCGGGATCTCGAGCCTGATCGGCCCGTCCGACGTCGACCTCGATCTCGTGCGCTCGGCGGAAGTGCTCTATTGCGAGGGCTATCTGTGGGACACCGACGACGCCAAAGCCGCCATGCGAGGAGCGATGGAAGCAGCCCACGCCGCCGGCAAGAAGGTGGCGTTCACGCTCAGCGACTCGTTCTGTGTCGACCGGCACCGTGGCGATTTCCTCGAGCTGGCCGAGCACCACATCGACATCCTCTTCGCCAACGAGAGCGAGATCTGCTCGCTCTACGAGACCGACGACTTCGACAAAGCCGCAGCTGCGGTGGCGGGTCATTGCGAGCTGGCGTGTCTCACCCGGAGCGAGAAGGGTTCCTCGATCATCGCCGCTGATGGCGCCCGCCACGATGTGCCGGCTCACCCGGTAGAGAAGGTCATCGACACCACGGGAGCGGGCGACCTCTTCGCCGCCGGATTCCTCTACGGCTTCACGTCGGGCCGGGATGTGGAGACCTGCGCTCGGCTTGGTGGTCTCGCCGCCGCCGAGGTGATCTCCCATCTCGGCGCCCGTCCCGACCAGTCGTTGTCCGAGCTGGCCTCGGCCGCCGGCCTGGTCTGAACGGCGGTTGGTTCTCGATGCCTGGTCTGCTCCAAAGGCACCGCGCCCGCCAACCGTTCCCGGAGCTGCGGGCCCAGCATCCCCTGTTCAAGGAGGCCGTGTTCGAGGACGCTCGGATGTCGGCCGCGTTCCGGGGGGAGCGTCACGAGTTCCGATCCGACCTCGATCGCATCGGGCAGGCGATTCGCCTGGCGTGGGTGAGCGACGCGTTTCTCGGCCAGGTGCTGTACCGCGGGAAGGCGGCCATGCAGCGCCGGGGGGTGCCCGTGCTGCCGAGGATCTGCCACCGGATGGCGATGATGCACAGCCAGATCTGCATCGGTGATCCCGTGGTGATCGGCCCTGGCCTCTATCTGCCCCATGGTCAGGTGGTGATCGACGGACTCACCAGTTTGGGCCGGGCGGTCACCGTTCGTCCTTGGGTCACCATTGGATTGAAGGAAGGCGACTTTCGCGGACCCACGGTGGGTGACAACGTGCAGATCGGCACCGGCGCCAAGCTCGTGGGACCGGTCACCATCGGTCGTGGGTCGCTCATCGGTGCCAACGCCGTGGTCACCAAAGACGTGCCGCCGCACAGCGTTGCCGCCGGGGTGCCGGCCCGGGTCACACGCGACACGCGTGCCGCCCGACCCCCGGCGTGATCACCTCACGGCCTGACGCCTGCTCACGGGCTGGCAGCACTCGGGTGCGGCCGGTCAGGATGGGCACATGGCCCGCATCCTCGTCACCGAGAAGATTGCCGACAACGGTCTCGACCGGCTTCGCAAAGCCGGCCACGAGGTTGATCTGCAGCTCGATTTCACCGCTGAAACGCTCCCCTCGCTGATCGTGGGCGCCCACGCGCTGATCATCCGTTCGGCCACGCAGGTCACCGCCGAGGTGCTCACCGCCGGCACCGACCTCGTGGTTGTGGGCCGGGCCGGCATCGGTCTCGACAACGTCGACGTGAAGGCCGCCACCAACCGCGGGGTGATGGTGGTGAACGCGCCGCAGAGCAACATCCTCTCGGCCGCCGAGCAGACCATGGCGCTGCTGCTGGCCCAGGCCCGCAACGTGGCCCAGGCCAACGCCGCCCTCAAGGCCGGGCGCTGGGAGCGCAGCAAATGGGAGGGCGTGGAGCTTGCCGACAAGACGCTCGGCATCATCGGCCTCGGTCGCATCGGGAAACTCGTGGCCCAGCGGGCACTCGCCTTCGGGATGAAACTCGTGGCCTACGACCCGTTCGTGTCGCCCGAACGAGCCCGGCAGATCAGCGTGGAACTGCTCGACCTGGATCGCCTCCTCGCCGTATCGGACTTCGTCACGATCCACGTGGCGAAGACCCCCGAAACGGTGAACCTCCTCAACGCCGAACGGCTCGCCGCCGCCAAGCCGGGCATCCGCATCATCAATGTGGCTCGCGGGGGGATCGTGAACGAGGCCGATCTGGCCGAGGCGATCCGCAACGGCCACGTGGCCGGCGCCGCCCTCGACGTCTTCGCCAAGGAGCCCACCACCGAGTCGCCGTTGTTCGAGCTCGACCAGGTGGTGGTCACGCCCCACCTCGGTGCGTCCACGGTGGAAGCGCAGGATAAGGCAGGCGACACGATCGCCGAGATGGTCGAGCTGGCCTTGGCCGGCGAGTTCGTGCCGTTCGCCGTGAACGTCTCCGCCGCCGAGGCGGCCGAGACGGTGCGCCCGTTCCTTTCCCTTGCCGAGCGTCTCGGCGCGATGTACGCCTCGCTCGCCGGCGGGTCGGCCGTGGCTGGGGGCGACGGCGTTGGTGGCGGCGTGGGGGGCACGGTGCAGGTGAGCTACGAGGGCCAGATCGCCGGCTACGACACTCGAATCCTCACGCTCAGCTTCCTGAAGGGTTTCATGGGGCACATCTCCGAGGATCCGGTGTCGTTCGTGAACGCCCAGCAACTTGCTTCCGAGCAAGGGGTCGAGGTCACCGAGACCGCCACCACCACGTCGCACCGGTTCGTGAACCTCATCACGGTGCGTGGGCCCGAGCATGCGCTGTCGGCCACGCTCGTCGGGCTCAACGGCGAGGCCCGCATCGTGATGGTCGACGATCACAAGGTCGACGTGCCGCCGTCGAATCACATGCTGGTGGTGCGCAACGAAGACGTCCCTGGCGTGATCGGCACGGTGGGTTCCATCCTGGGCGACGAGGGCGTGAACATCGCCGACCTCCACCTCGGTCAGACCGATGAGGGCACCGCCGCCATGATGGTGATCGCGGCGACGGATGTGGTGTCGCCGGCCGTGGTGGCTCGCGTGCTCGACGCCCCCGCCGTGCACTCCGTGCACAGCATCGAAGTGGCCTGATCAGCTTCCTGCGTTCCTGGCCGGCCACTTGTAGGGGTGCGGGAGAAGCGGGCTCGCCAACCGCGACCTAGGAGCGCAGGTTGTGTGTCGGCGCGAGCTCGGCCCTGGTTCGGAAAGTTCGTGAAGTCGCCGTGGTTCCGTCTAAAGATGCGTAGCGAATCCGAGGTGACGGTCTTCGGGCGTTCCTTGATCGTACGGCGCTACCAGCCCCTGTTCGCCTTTGTCCTGTTGGGATTATGGGTGGCGACCATTGTGCCAACGGGCGAATGGTGGTTGCTGCCCTACCTGTCGGTCGCGTCCGTCGTGGCCGCGGGAGCGGTGAGATGGTGGCTGGACCAACAAGTCGTCGTGCTCGGCCTTGACGGACTGCGCTGGTCTACTGCGTTGCGATCGATGGCCGTGCCGTGGTGCCGCATCATCTCGGTCGCCCCCATGGGCCGATGGGTGCACGTGACTTGGCTCGACGGCTCGGCGGTGCTCTCGCTGCCGAGTCAGTGTCGCGACTTTTCCGGTCCGGCCATTCCGGCCACCGTTGCATTCACGGCGAAGGACGCCGGGACGCTGGGCGTCGCGATACGCAGCGCATGGCTTGCACGCCGTGGGTCAGGGCCCATCCCGACGGAGCCGGAACCCTGGACGCCGCACGCTCTCGGATCGGGGGTCGTTGTCCTTGCGGCGAACTGGGTGGGTCCTGGCCTTCTGGAGTTCATGACGTTCGTCGCCTACACGACCGTCTCTTCGACCTTTCCGGTTTCTCGTTTGTCGACGAGCCTTCAAGGTGTGGGCTTTGGTCTGTTCTGGGTCGGCGTCGGCGGGTTGCTTCTTCGTTGGTGGGCGCGGGTCGAAGTGCACGACGACACGGTGGTGGTCCGGTCGTTTCCGTTTCGGCGTCGGTGCATCCTGCGGAGTGCAGTGCGCTCCATCACCACGGAGAAATCCGGTCGCACCCTGGGCCTTGCGCTCCACCTGGCCCTGGTGACCGAAACCGGCACGGTGCGCCTGCCGGCACCCATCACCATGAATGCCCACGGCTTCGACGATCCGGACTTCTATCGCATCTGGCATTGGCTCGATCAGGAGCTATGTCGGACCGACCTATCGGAAGCGACCGTCGCCGAGGTCACCCGCGGATGAACGATCGGAAGCGTTCTATTAGGGTCCGCCCGACAACTAGATGAGCCATCGGGAAGTGTTGCGGCGAATCCGGGGGCGCTGCCACCAAGGACGAGGACGCAGCCGCACGTGGTTGTGCGGCGCGGACGAGGACGCCGGAGGTGGCGTCATCCGGCCGTCGAAACACCCACGTAAATGTCGGGCGGGCTCTAACGAGGGTGCAGCGACGGTCTTGCCGCGCGAGCGGCGCTGGTACATGGCGGCAAGCCACGGTCTTGGGTGGCCCGCGAGATGCGCGATGAAGGGATGTCTCGTGCGGCAAACCGGAAGGTAGCGCCCCTCTATCGGCGAGCCACGGTTCGGCTCTCGGAAGGACGTAGGACGAAGGCCCACTTGATCCGTTCGTCGAGGACGAGGACGCAGCGAGAGGCGAAGCGGGCCTGCGAGGTGCGCGATGAACGGGTGCCAGGCACTCCGAGCGAACTGTTTTCCGCCTCCACCCCGCTTCGGTACCTCGCGCCAATGGTTTGCTTGGTGCCACTGGGTTTTTGGGTAGCGACGATGTTTCGCACCGACGAGTGGGGGCTGCTTCCCGTTCTCGCCGCCGGGTCGTTGGCGGCGGTGAGGTTCACGGCGGCGGCCGCGGCCAAACAGACGGTGGTGCTCGACTCGGTCGGCATTCGGTGGAGCACCGCGTTTCGGTCACGGGCTGTTTCCTGGGATCAAGTGATGTCCGTGGCGCTTGTGAACAACGTCGTGAGCGTCACGTGGTCGGCCGGGACGGCTGTGCTTTCGATCCCGGCCCGGTGTCGCGAGGTGATCGGGCCCAAGGTGCCGGTGATGGAGCCGACGCCGACCCATTTCTCGCCCGCGTTGATCGCCTCGGTGCGCAATGCGTGGATCGCCCGGCGGGGCGCCGAGGATTGGACCCCACCTGAACCGGAGCCGTGGGTGCCGAGCGTCGAAGCCTCCGGACGCGTGGTGCTCCGGCGTTGGGCTCTGCACCCCAAGTGGTCGATCGTGTCGGGCTTCTGTGGGGCCATGTTGGGTCAAACGCTGTTCCCAATTTGATCGCTCAGCAGCAGTCTTGTGATCTCGTCCGTCAACAGTGCGCTCAGCATCGCGTTGCACCGGGGAATCCAAACGCGCTTCCGTGTTGAGGTGTGCGATTCGGAGGTCGTGCTCCGCTCGTTCTCGTTCCCGTTCCGCCGGCGCCGAATCCCGCGATCGACCATTCTGGGCGTCGGCCTGTTCGGTCCAACGATCAACCCCGGTCGGCGGTCGGTCGAGCACCTCGGGATGTTCACGTCCTCGGGCACGGCGCATCTCCCGGCACCGGTCACCGCCGCCATGATTGGCTGCGACGATCCGGACTTCTTTCGCATTTGGCATTGGCTCGATCACGAGCTGTGCTCGGATCATCGGTCGGTGGACACCGAGACCCATCCCACCTTTGGCGAAGCGACCGCTCAGGGCTCGCCCGTTTGATCGACCGGCATTGGTGTACCGGCCAACGGCCGGTGGCTGGACGGGAGGCCGATCGAGTGTGCGCTGTCGCGGCAAGATGGGGCGATCATCGTCGTTGTGGAGGGTCCGAGCGCATGCGGGAAGACCACCTGGTGTGGCCGACATGAGAGCCGGCCCTTGCCCGAACCTGGTCCCTGGCCGTTCGACATTGTCCTGCGATACCAGATCGAGCGATGGCGTCAAAGCGTTGCCCTCGACGCCGACGGACAGGTCGTCGTGCTCGACGGTGACCCGTTCAAGCTCTACTACCACTGGGCCGAACGGCGAGTCGGCGCCTTGACTGGGCCTGACTGGCTGGCGACTGTGGACGTGACTCGCCGTCACTTCATCGAGGGTGACTACGGTCTCGCAGACCTCGTTCTCTACTCGGACCCGGGTGCGGAGGCGTTGCGCGTGCGCAAGGAGGCAGACCCGACCCGTTCTCGTCGGAACTTCGAGCGCAACACGGCCATGCGACCGTTCTTTCGCCAGTGGTACGAAGCCGTGGGTGCCCTCGATCAGCGACGGGTGGTCTGGGAACATCCGCCCGACGGGCTCGCTGAGCACCTCCTTGCCATCGGGCCCCGGCCGTCGAGAGGAGACCCTCAGCTCTTCGATGACCTCCTCCGAAGCCTGCCGGCATGACCTCGGATGTCGAACGGGGCCACATCGCCAAAACGCTTCCGGATGGCGCAACGAGGAATCGGGCGGGCCTCTACCTCAGCGTGGCGTGGAGGTTTCGAGCATTGCCGTGATGCGACGGACACGCTCGTTCAGTGGGGTGTGGGGGTTGATCGTAGGTTCCTCGTCGGGTGGGTCGTCGGGGAGCCCCCGGGGCAGGTCATCGTCGGGGAAGAAACCCGGGGGGAGCGGGGCAAAGATCTGCCGCGCCTCAGCAACTGTGGCCAACTCAGAGCCGCACGCCACGAGTATGCGATTCAGCGAGTGGGCCGAGGGCTGTCGACGGTTGTTCTCGATGGCCGCCACGTTGGATTGGGTCAACCCGGCGTTGTCGGCCAACTTTTGTTGGCTCACGCCGCGCGAGTCGCGCACTTCCCGGACGAACGATCCGAACACGGCGCCAACGTGACATATGGAGATCGATATGTCACGCGGGTATTGAGGTCGATGAAGATGTAGCCGGATGTTTCCTGGGGTGTTGCTTTGGCCTTTATGAGTTCGACCAGAAGGCCGCGATGGGTACTGCGAAGACGCGGTCATCGATGACAAATGGCCGGGGGCGAGTATGGAGCACAGCTCCGGCGAGAAATCGCTCACCGAGTTGGTCGCGAAGCCAAAGCAGGTGTCGGGCATCCGCCCGGGTAGGTGTCGCGCTGGCCTTGATTTCAAGCGCTACGAACTCATTTCCTCCAAGCTCCACAAGAAGATCGATCTCGTGTCGTCCGTTGGCATCGCGAAGGTGATAGGGGCGAGGACGCCGAGGGCTGTAGGCGATCTCGGGTCGGAGCTGTGCCGCAACGAATGTGTCAAGAGTGCGCCCGTGTAGGTCACCGTCTCGCAGAATCCCCGCGACGTCGAGCCGGAGCGCGGCAGCAAGAAGGGATGCGTCGGTCAGGTAACGCTTGGGCCGGTCGATCAGGCGGGAGAGCCGGTTGGATGTCCACGGGGGTACATGGTCGATCAGAAAGAGATTGAGGAGGAGTTGGTCGTAGTCGGTCGCGGTCTTGCGGTTGATCTGCGCTGCATCGTAGAGCTTCTTGTGCTCAACGACGACGGCGGTGTTGAGCGCGGCTGCCTCGAAGTACCGATCCATTCGGACGGGGTCGCGGCCTACCGTCAGGCTCGCGTCTCGGGTGAGAACCTGTTCGAGGTACCCGTCGAGCCAATCGGCACCATTGGCTTTCAGAAGTTCTCGAGGCGCGCGTTGGCAAGGCGAGGGAGGGTAACTTTCCTGCATTCTGAGGGGACTACCGCGGTAGCACACCTCGGACTACCGCTCCAGCACACCTCGGAGGGTTGATCACCGACCTGGACGGGGTGACCTGGACGGGGTGACCTGGACGGGGTGACCTGGACGGGGTGGACCTGGACGGGGCGAGATGACTGTGGGCGGGCTCACGGTGGTGGTTCGGCCAGCCGGTCCAGCAGATGGGCGACGGCGCTGACCTGGGGTTCGTGGAGGAACGAGTGGTGGTTGCCCGAGAACTGTGCCACCTCGGCGGACGGGTCGACCACATGGTGCCAGGCGTCGTCGCGGCGGAGCCCAGCGTCGGACCAGCCGATCACCGTCGGCCCCGTGTACGGCAACGGTTGGTACCTGCGTGCGGCCGCTTGTCCGATGCGGAAGAACAGGTGGTTGCGGCGGCGTTCGGGGAGGCGGAGCAGTTCGGGGAACCGGCCCGCCACCAGCGGGGCGATGACGGTTTCGGCTCGGGCTTGCCACGGGACCGGGCGTCGCGACCTGACGCGTCGAAGAGGCGCGTAGTCGAGCAGTACCAACCACCGAGGCGGGGTTCCACGATCGACAAGCCGTTGCGCGATGTCGAGCGCCACGAGGCAGCCCATCGAGTAGCCGACGGCGATGTCGGGAGCGGAGAACCCCTGCTGATCGAGGTCGGTGATGGCGCGCGCGGCGGCGTGTTCCACGCGGAGGTCGGGCCATGCCGGCTCGATCCGACCCTTCGGTTCCACGCTGACGCAGGGGTAGGTGCCCCCGAGTCGGCGCGCCAGTGGCACGAACTGGATCGACCGTCCAGCCGCTCCCGGCACGAACAGTGTCGGCCGCCCCTCGCCGTGGCGGAGGGTGAACAGGGTGGATAGCTCCGGCGGTTCCGGCGCACGGCGTTGGGTGGAGGGCCCCTCGGCTGAGCGGATTCGGCGAGCGCGGCTCCAACGCAGTTGCTTCGATTGTTGATGGAGGGGAGCTGAGCGGTCGATCGCGTCGGCGAGCTCACGGATGGTTCCGCACCGGGCGAGGTCGATCGGCTGTAGCTCTACCCCGAACGTTGTGGCCAGGCGGGCGAGCACTTCGAGCGATGCCAGCGAGGTGCCGCCCACGTGGTTCCAGTCGTCGTCGGCGCCGAGGCGGGCAGCGGCAAGGTCGTCAAGGCCGAGCACATCGATCCAGATCGTGCGGACGGCCCACACCGTCGCTGATGTTCCGACGGAGAGACCGGCGTCGAACTCCGTAGGTTCGCCGGCGTTGATCGGCGCGGCACGGAGAAGTGCGGTCACCGCGGTGCGGTTCACCTTCCCCCGTGCCGTTCGAGGGATCGCCTCCACCGCGATCACCGGCCACGGCCGGGCGGGTGGGCGCAGGCGGACCGAGGCATCATCGACGATGGCGCGCACGCGGAGGTGGACATCCGGGTGGGGGAGGCCTGCGGCGGCGCCGTCCCCGTCGTTGCCGTCACGGCGAACCGTTGGCGATGGGCGGAGTTCGACCACAGCGGCGATTCGTTGGTTGTGCAGGACAGCGAAGGCGTCGGCCACATCGGGATGACCTATCAAGGCGTTGCGCACCTCGGCCAAGGAAATGGAGTGTCCGGCCACCTTCACCAGATCGTCGGACCGGCCGAGATGCACGATGGTGCCGTCAGGATCGATCCGGCCCAGGTCGCCCATTCGGTAGCTCCGGTCCTGCATCGAAGCGTCGTCACCGACGGGCGATGGCCATGTGAACCGGCCCTCGTCGATGCTCGAGCCCGTGCCGGGCCAATAGCCGAGCGCCACCGACGGTGACGTCACGGTGATCTCGCCGGTGGCGCCGTCGATGATCACCGTCACCCCGGGCGCGGCCGAGCCGAGGGCCACGCCCGAATCGCGATCGGCGTCACCGTGGGGCGACGGAGGCGAGACGGTCGGTGTGGTGACGGTCGCCGTGGTGACGGTCGCCGTGGTGACGGTGGGTGTGGTGACGGTGGGTGTGGTGACGGTCGCCGAGTCGGTCGCCGTGGTGGCGGTCGGGTCGTCGAGCCTCTGGAGGGAGATGCCGAACGCCTCGGTGGACGAGTAGCGGTTGAGGAGTGCGCATCCGGGTGGAGCGAGGCGGTGGTGGGTGCGCACGATCTCCGGGTGCACCGCTTCGCCCCCGACGGCCACGGATCGGATCGACCGCAGCGCCTCGGCCGCCTTCGGCGACGCCAGCAGTACGTGGTAGAGCGACGGCACGAGATGCCAACGGGTGAGCTCGCCTTCGATCATCCGGTTGATCAGCATCTGCGGGCCATCACGTGCGGGGTCGAGAAGGTGGCAGGCCGCACCATTCACCAGCGCCCCCCACACGTCGGAGCAGGACGCGGCGTAGGTCAGGGAGTGCAGTTGGCTGAGCCGGTCGTGTGGCTCGATCCCGAGCATGACGCCGACCCGTTTCGCCGCAGCGAGGACGGTTGCCTGTGAATGCACCACGCCTTTGGGTACACCCTCAGAACCCGAGGTGAACAGCACGAGAGCCGGAGCATCGGGGCCTTCCGCCGGCCAACGGGCAGGAAGGCGGTGCTGGTCGACCTGACGCAGAATCTGGTTGCGTCGCTCAGCGGGTAGGTCGTGGTCCATCGGCAAGGCAATGAAGCCGTGGCGCATCGCCGCCAACATGGCGATCACCGTGGTGCGCGATTTCACGGCGTCGACGACCACGACGTCGCGCACGGTGGGTTCGCACGGGTGGCGTTCCACCAGATCCAAGAGCTCGCGATACCCGACTTCGCCGTCGGCGTCCACGAGGGCAATGGCTTCCGGACGGGTTGCACCCAGTTCGTGGAGGTGCGTCAGTAGGGGGCCGAAGCGAGCGTTCATGGCGCGGTGCTCGGACCGATCTCGTTGTTTGCCTCGGCAACGTAGGTGCCGTAGGCCCGGCGCATCTGGGCGACGCCGGCCGGATCTGGTTCGGTGACGGGCATTGGGTCGGGCGCCCAGATGCCGGGGTGATTCTCTCCGCGGACGAGGAGGGCGCTGCCCCCTTGACGGCCGTGATGGCGGACGGTGGGAGCGATGTAGTGGATGTTGATGCCGACGCGGAATTGGTCGGTGCCGTTGTTGCCCGACGAGTGGGGAGTGCACTCGTGGAACATCACCGCCTCGCCGGCCCGCAGGGGGATCATCGTTCCGGCGTTGGGGGGTACGCCGCCGATGGCCTGCTTGGCGGCGAGCAGGTTGCCGGGATGGTCATCGCGATGGTGGGTGTCGAGCGCGGTGTGACGGCCCGGCAGATAGCGCATAGCTCCGTTCTCAGGCGTGCAGTCGGTGAGGGCGATCCACAGCGAACACGACTCGGGTGGGTCCAGACCGAGGAGGTAGCCGTCCTGATGCCAGCTCACGTAGCCGGTGTGATGAGGGGGCTTCACCCACAACGTGGATCCCCAGCACAGGATGTTGGGACCCACGATCGGCTCCACCACGTCGACCAAGCGAGGGTCGAGCACGAGGTCGGTCAGCCAGGGAAACGGGAGGTGCGCTTTTCCGCGCAGATCGGTGAGCGGGATATCCGGGTGGCTTGCCGCGTGGCCCTGAAGGCGCCGCCACAGGAGGTCGGCCTCGGCCGGCTCGATCACCGCGATCGGGCCGACGAAGCCGTCGCGCTCGTACGCGTCGTAGTGGTGTTCGGCGAGCGTCCTCGACACGGGTCGACGATAGGCCCACAGCGCCCCTCCCAGCCGAACCGGTCACCCTTTTTGGCGTGGGGGGCATCAAAAACGGTGACCGGTTCGGTGGGTTGGGGCTTGACAAGGTCGGCGGTAGCCTGTCACGGTGAACCCAGTTATGAGCGTCTCTCGAATCTTCTCGGAGCTTCTTCTCACCTAGGCGAGCACCCCCCACCGGTGCTCGCCGAACCTCCTGCGCCCTCGGGCCGGGAGGTTCTTTCGTTTCCGGAGCAAGGTCAGCTCGATGCCGGTCGAGCGCTCATCGTCACCAACGAATACCAACCCCACCAGAAAGGCAAGCCAATGGGCACGCAACGTGATCCAAACCGGGTGGTCATCTTCGACACCACCCTCCGCGACGGCGAGCAATCGCCGGGAATCTCACTCGATCAGGGTGAGAAGGTCGAGATCGCCGAGCAGCTTGCGCGCCTCGGGGTCGACGTGATCGAAGCCGGGTTCCCGGTGGCCAGCCAAGGCGACTTCGAATCCGTGCAGGCCATCGCCCGCTCGATTCGGGGTCCGGTGATCTGTGGTCTGTCCCGCACGGCGCTGGCCGACGTGGACCGGTGCTGGGACGCCATCTCCGAAGCGGAAGCCACTCGCATCCACATCTTCATCGCCACCAGCGAGATCCACATGGTGAACAAGCTGCGGATGACGCCCGACCAGGTGAAGATCGAAGCGGGCCGAGCGGTCGCTCATGCCAAGCAGTACACCGACGACATCGAGTTCTCCCCCGAGGATGCCAGCCGGTCCGACTTCGCCTTCATGTGCGAGGTGCTCCAGATTGCGGTCGACGCGGGGGCCACCACGCTGAACATCCCCGACACCGTGGGGTTCGGCATCCCCGAGGAATATGCCGCCCGCCTGCGTTCCGTACGTGATTCGGTCCGTGGCGACTTCGTCATCTCCACCCACTGTCACGACGATCTCGGGCTGGCCGTCGCCAACTCCCTGGCCGCCGTGAAGGCGGGTGCCCGCCAGATCGAGTGCACCATCAACGGCATCGGGGAGCGGGCCGGCAACGCGGCGATGGAGGAAGTGGTGATGGCGCTGCGCACCCGGGCCGACTACTTCGACGGCATCGACACCGGCATCAGGGCCGAAGAGCTCGGCCGCGCCAGCAAGCTGGTGAGCCGCCTCACCGGGTATCCGGTGCAATACAACAAGGCGGTCGTGGGTCGCAATGCCTTCGCCCATGAAAGCGGCATCCACCAGCACGGTGTGCTCACCAACCGCGAGACCTACGAGATCATGGATCCAGCGGCGGTGGGAGCAGGCGAAAGCCAGATCGTGCTGGGCAAACATTCCGGCCGTCATGCCTTCGCCGACACGTTGAAGAAGATGGGCCACGACCTCCATGGCGACGCCTTGAACCAGGTGTTCACGCGCTTCAAGGAACTGGCCGACCGCAAGGTGCATCTGAGCGAGGACGACCTCGAAGCGCTCGTGGCCGAGGAGGTGGGCGACACCGTGCGCTACCGCTACCAACTCGTGAGCTGTGACAGTCACGGTGGCTCGAACTCCACGCCCACGTGCACCATCGTGCTCGACCACCAAGGCGAGAAGCTCGAAGGCACGGCAACCGGTGATGGCATGGTGGAAGCGGCGTGCAACACGATCAAGGCGCTCACCGGCATCGAGGGTCGGCTCACCGACTACGCCGTCACCTCGGTCACCGGTGGCGTCGATGCTCTGGCCGACGTGGCCCTCCGCCTCACCGTGGAAGGTGCTTCGATGCCCGGTCGAGGTCTGTCCACCGACGTGGTGGAGGCGTCGGCTCGAGCGTTCCTCAACGCCATCAACCGCATCGCGCGCATCAAAGACAGCGGCGAGGACCTCGCCACCTCCAAGGCCGGTCGCCCCGGCAACCTCGAGGGCGTTTGACCCCGTTCTTGCGGTTCTGGTCTCCCGTTCGCTTCAGTTCCGAAGCGGACGGGAGACCGAAACCCGTCGGGAACCGCACCGCGTTGACGCGCACCGTTGTTGCGGTCTTCCTCGGTGGGGGGTCGCTCGTTGCCTGTGCGACGTCGCCGTCGGGGGTGGCGTCGCAGACCGAAGCGACCTCGTTCGCGCTGAGTAGTTCGAAGGCCAACGTCACGAACGTCTCGCCACCGGCGACGACGGCGCCCGGCACAACGCCGTTGCGTCGGTCGACCACGACCACCGCCGACGGTTCAGCGCCGTCCGGCACCGCCGATCCTGCCGACACCGTCGCGCCGGATCGCCTCCCGGCCGCCTGCGACCTTCTCGTCGAAGCCGATGTGCAGGAGGCCTTTGGCGAGCCTGTCACCGCGGGTTTGCAAACGCGAGACGAGTGTTGGTGGAGCACGGCGAACGACCTGAAGACGGCGAACCTGAGTCGTCGAACCGACGCCCTCGATACCTGGCGGGCGGGATACGACAACGACTTCTGGCAGCCGACCGACCTGGGCGATGAGGCCTACCGAGGCATTGTCCTGGACTCCATCGTTTGGCGGGTGGGCGACGTGCAGTACGAGGTGAACGTGATCTTCAGCACCGCGGGCGAGCCAGACAAGATCATCGAAACGCTGGCACGTGCGGCCGCCGCCCGCCTCTGACTCCACTGCCCAGTTGTGCGGTTCTGGTCTCCAGAACACCTCACTTCCGATGCCTTTGGGAGACCAGAACGGGAAAATCGCTTCGGGGGGCGTGTTGGCCGCACGTACGGTCCGGGCCATGGACGTCACGTTCGAGCGCACGGGAAAGCGGTTCTCCACCGCCGTGGCCGTTCGCGGCGATGGCGACGTCGTCACAATTCCCGGGGTGGCCCCGGTGGCTCGACTGCCCCACGATCTGGCCCAACTGATCGTGGAAGAAGCGTGCGGGATCTCTCACGGGTTCTGGGGCTTGCTGGCCGCTGGGGTCGATTTTCGTGGCCTTGAGATCGTGCGGGAACGACCGAGGCGTCGGCCACGGTCGGCTCACCAACTCGTGCTCCAACGGTGCGCCGATGCCGATGCGTTGGTGGTCGGGGTTCGGAGCATTCACGACGGCACCGCGGAACGGGAGTGGGGATCAGTGCGGGCCTTCCTCGCCAGCACGCATCACGGCGCCGTGCTCGCCGCGCACGACGTCACCCCGGGTCGGTTTCCCGGCCTGTGCGACGCCCTTGCTGACGCCGAACGGACATGGCTCAAACTGGAGGTCGGGGCATCACTGCGGCGCACCTGGCAACCCCGTCAGTTGCACACCGGCCATCGTTGGGCGAGCTGAACCCAGCGACCCTGCACAAACTGGTCTGGCCGGAAACGATTCGACCGATTCGGCTCGGCGCTAGTCCTCGTCGGAGGACGTGTTCCCGGCGCGGGACTTCGGGGCTTCAGGTCGGGGCTTCAGGTCGGGACTTCAGGTCGGGACTTCAGGTCGGGACTTCAGGTCGCGGCGGGGGTATCAGGTCGCGGCGGGGACGGTCTCGGGTCGGTGATCGTCCCGGTCGGGCCATCAGCGCGCCGGCTGCCGATCGCCGCAACGACCAGTTCGACCAGGTTGGGCGGGACGATCGTGTGGTGAAGCGGCGCGGATGCGGCAGCGTTGGCGGTGAGCTCGGCCAGCGTCCACCATCGAGATCCGCGGAACACCTTCCGCTCCTCCGGCTCGATGTGGTCGAACGTGCACGTCGCGTTGCGGGTGCGGGTGGCGAGGTATCGCTCCTCGAAGATGGTGGGAACGCCGTGCCACGCAAGAGCAACTGTCCGTAACCACAGCTCGGGGCCGACGATGAGATCCGTGATACCCGTCTCCTCCGCGACTTCTCGCCGGAGGTTCTGCTCGGGGGTCTCGCCAGGTTCGGCGCCCCCGCCCGGGGTGATCCAAAACTCGTCGGGAACCTCCTGAAAGGGATTCGTTATCGCCCCGTCGTTGTGGACGAGGATCAACAACACCCGGTCATCGGGGTCGAGCAGGATGGCCCGCGCTCGCTGGTTCGGCGGGGTTGGCGACGAGGCAGCATCGCCCGAACCGGACCGGGACGAGGCAGCATCGCCCAAACCGGCATCGCCCGAACCGGCATCGCCCGAACCTGCATCGCCCGATCCGGATCCGGAGGTACCCGCTGGGCTCGGGGTAGCTGGGTTCATGGAACGTCGAGACGCCGCTGAAGTTCGACGAACACCTCGTGGCCCACGATGCCTTCGAGGGGTTCCGCGAGTGAGTCGATCACCCGCTCCGTGCCCACGTAGGCCCGCTCGCCCTCGGTGCAGCACCAGGCCATCGGGTCGCCGTCGTCACCCCAGTCGGCGCGAGTCCATCGACGCACCGTGGCGACCTCCGTGGTGTTGGCGGGGTCGTCGGGATCGTCCGGCGCCCAGTCCACTTTCAGGGGGAGCTGCCAACACACCGACGGTTTCCAGTCGAGCGGTGACTCGTCGTCGGCCAACGCCGCGAGATGCAACGCGCAACCCTCGCCCGCTTCGAAGCCCGGCCGGTTCAGGAAGATGCAGGCGTCATCGACCACGCGAGTGGCCAGCCGACGGTCGTCCGAGAACACGCCATCGGTGTTGGCCTGTTCGTGGAACTGGAAGAGCTCCTCGGGGATCATCGCCGCCATCGCGCTCACGAACATCGCCTCGTCGGGCCCGTCGAGCTCCGCCCCCACGGAGCAGCAGCCCTGGTTGAGGTGCTCGGCCGGTTCCGTGAGGATGCCAAGGCAGCCCTTGCCCCAGATGCAGGTCCAGTTGGACTCGAGGAAGGAACGTTCGAAACGCCAGATCGTGTCTGGTGTGGCGATCTCCACCAGATCGTCGTGTGGGGGAGCGGCGGCCTTCGGAGCCGGCGTCATGATGCCGGCAACATGAGGTAGCGGGGGTCGGGTCGGAACCCGAGGCTTTCGTAGAGCACCCGCCCGTCGTCGGTGAAGTGGAGCAACCAGTGGCGGATGTTGAGCTCGTTGGTGCTGGCCATGAGCGTCAGCAGCAACTGCCGGCCGATCCCCAGGCTGCGATGCGACGGGCGGACGTACATGTTGATGATGTAGCCGTCGTAGAGGCCGGTGTCGTCGGGTCGTGGGGGAGCGGGGTAACGAAGTACGGACACCACGCCGATGGGCTCGGGCGATGTTTGGTCCGATGCGAGCCACGAGTGCATCATCCCCGAACCCTGGTGCTCCTGCACGAAGGCGTGGGTGCGTTCAGTCAACGCCCGATCGAACGAGGCGGGGTGGACCTCACGGTGGTCGGCGAGGAAGGCGAGGCGAAGTTCGGCCACGTGAAAGACGTCGGTGGGATCGTCGGTGGCGGTCCGGATCTGCACCTGAGGATCGTAGAGGCCAGTTCCACTCGTGCGTGCCCGTGCGGCGGCCGTGCACCTATTCGGTTTCACGACCGGAAGTAGGCGCTCGGGGGCGCGCCGAGTTGCTCTCGGAACATGGCGCTGAACGCGCTTGGCGTGGCATACCCGACCGTCCCGGCGACGGTGGTGACCGACTCACCCGTGGCAAGGAGTTCCAGGGCTCGGATCAGCCGCTGGCGCTGCCGCCACCGGCCGATGCTCATGCCGGTGTCGTTGGCGAAACGACGTTCGAGTGTGCGACGTGAGGCACCAACGAGGTGAGCGGCGTCGAGGATGCGGATGTGCGGATCGGCGATGAGGGTGTTGGCGAAGGCCATCGCCGTGGGGTCAGCGGGCATCGGGAGTTGCAGCGGGGTGTGCGGAAGTGAGGCGAGCTGATCGAGTAGCACACCAAGGAGGCGTGCGTGTGGTTCGAGGCGGAGGTCGAGCGGGCAGATGCGGACGGTATGGAGGATGAGTTCGCGCAACAACGGGGGAACGCTTACCGCACGCCATGCCTGGGGGAGGGCGGCAAGCTCGGTCCGCAGGTAGAGCGTGCGCACGGAAACCCGACCGTGCATGACGATGCGATGGTCAGCACCGTCGGGAACCCACAACGCCCGATGCGGAGGGATCACCCAGGTGCCTGCGGGGGACTCGACGGTCATCACGCCCAGAGAGGCATAGAGGAGTTGGTTCCAGCCCGGGGCGGTTGGCAGCACGATCGTGCCGGGCGGATGGGTGACGGCGTAGCCGCGGACGGCGAGCGAGGGATCGACCTCTCGCTCGGTCCAGCGTTGTCGCATACACAACAGTTTGCGACGCATCATCGACAGCGCGCCAACCCCGTGGTGAGCCATCGTGGTGCCTATGCAACCAACGATCAGCCATTTCGCCATCAACGCCGACGATCTCGATGCGTCTCGCCACTTCTACGAGGCCGTGTTCGGCTGGACCTTCTCGGCGTGGGGGCCGCCGGGTTTCTTTCAGATCGACGGGGCCGCGCCGGTGTTCGTGCAGGGCGCGTTGCAGGGCCGTCGTGACCTTGTTGACGGCGTGAAGACCGTGGGCTTCGAATGCACCTTCCGCGTCGACGATGTGGATCCAATCGCCGACGCGGTGGTGGCGAACGGCGGCACGATCTTGATGGCCAAGACCACGATCGCTGGCGTGGGCGATCTGATCTGGTTCACCGACCCCTCGGGCAACGCCCTCGGCGCGATGCGTTTTGACGAAGCCGCCGAGTAAGCGCCCCGGTGCTACTCCGGGTCCGGCTCCGGCACGGCTCCGGCTTGGGTCCGGCTCCGGTCCGGGCTCCGGCTCGGGCACGGCTCCGGCTTGGGCTCCGGCTTGGGCTCCGGCTCCGGCTTGGGCTCCGGCTCGGTTCCGGCTCGGGCTCGGGCTCCGGCTTGGGCTCCGG
>Ga0105047_10000406_pt1 | contig 72237 bp, 59 predicted proteins | sample MAT04_FD_78384 | JGI IMG/M metagenome (GOLD analysis project Ga0105047, IMG submission 78384) | Freshwater microbial communities from Lake Fryxell liftoff mats and glacier meltwater in Antarctica - MAT-04 (megahit assembly) | ecosystem: Environmental > Aquatic > Freshwater > Ice > Liftoff... | reverse complement strand
CGTTCATCGCGCGGCCTCGTTCATCGCGTGACCGTGACCGACGCGCTGGCGATGCAGGCCCCTGCGCATCCGGACTGACCGCTGTCCGGTTCCTCGCGGTACTCATACGCGAGCGCGCCGCTGCTGAGGTTGCCGCGGAGGTACTGCTTGGTCTCCCAGTGGCAGCCATCGGTGAAGTCGAAGCCGGTGCGGATCGAGAGGTCGACGTCGCCCGTCGGGCCGACGGTGCCGGCGAACACGGACGCGCCGAACGTCGCGGTCGCAGGTCCGCCCTCGCACGGGTAGGTGAGCACCCCTGGCGCCGCGGTGACCCGCTCGTCGATCGTGCAGCTCGCCCGCACCCGAACGTCGTAGACCCGCAGCGTGGCGCCGCAGGTCGCTCCGCTCGAGGTGCCCTCGACGTAGGTGCTGGCCTCCATGATCACCACGCCCCCGCTGGTGTTGCTCGAGCGGGCGTCCGAGACGGGGACGGGATCAGCGCGGCGAGGCGCGCAGCTCACGCAGGCGAGGGCGACGAGGAGGGACGGCAGAGGCGAGAGGCGCATGGGCGGCAGCATACTCTGCACGCCTGAGCGCCTGCTCGAGATCGAAGCTCACTCCGCGGGGGCGTCGTCGGCCAGGTCGATCTCGCCGGCGACGTCGATCACGGGGGCCTCTCCGGCCTCCTCCACGGGGTTCCCGCCGCGGTAGAGCATCCAGAGCAGCATCACGAGCAGGAGCACCAGGCCGGTGACCGGGAGCCAAGTGGGGGTGTCCGCGGCTTCGTCGTGAACGGAGGGGAGGGGGCCCTGCGGCAGAGGTGCATCGCTCATGTCGGGCGCACTCGTAGCCGAAGCGGCACCAGAGGTCGAGCGCCGTCCCGTGGGTGCTACCCTCGGGAGCGATGCGTCCCAAGCTCACCGTGGGGTCCCTGCGCGGGGTCCCTCAGCCCGGGATAGTGCTCGCTGCCTCCCTCGCGCGACGGGTGAGCGCGCGTCCGCTCGCCGAACGCAGCGCGACCGAAACGAGCGCGCCCCGACGTCGGTGTTGTGGGACGGGCTGCGCGGGGTGTCCGGTGGGGGAGCGAATCCGCCAACTACGACTGCGGCGCGGCTGAGGCGGGCGGGACCTCACCCTTGACCCGAAGTGAGGTGAGCGACGTGCCGTCGTAGACCCGATCGTGCAGGGGCTTCCAGTCTTCGAACTCGGTGCCGAAGAGTCGATCGAGGTACGCGGCCGCGAAGCTGTAGTGGCCCTCGAAGCGCGCGTGATGGAGCGCGTGGTAGGTGATGGGCACCACGAACAGCGCGGCGGCGCGGCTGATCCGAGGCGGGAAGAAGTCGGCGTTGGCGTGGCCCGCGATGTTCCCGATCCAAAAGTAGGAGAGGAAGAACGCGTAGCCCCAGAAGTGCAACAGGCCCAGGGCGCTGAGGATCATCGGGGGAACGAAGAGCCCCACCAGCCAGCCGAGCGCCTCGAAGGGCGACATCGAGAGCCCCGTCATCGGCGAGGTCACCAGCGACTCGTGGTGCCAGCGGTGCATGAAGAAGAGAGCGCGCGAGTGCAGGGCGCGATGGAAGAAGTAGTAGAAGGTCTGAAAGCCGAACCAGGGCAGGCTCGCGCTCAGCGCTAGCGCCAGCCAGCTCTCTGCATCGAAGTGCAGCCAGCCCGCCCAGATCAGAAACGCGGCCGGCGGCACATAGACGACGTGGAACAGCACGGTGCCGATGATCTCCGTCCGCAACAGACCGCGCTTGCGCGGCACGGCGAAGATGATCCGGCCCTTCTTCCGCATCGCGTCCTCGGCCGCGTATCCCATCGCCAAGCCCAGCAGGGTCAAGACGCTGGTGACGACGAGGATGCCGAGGACCAAATCGAGGTAGCCGAGGGACGACAGCGTGTCTTGCATGGAGGCCTCCTGAGGGCGCTGCAGCGGTTGCGCAGACCTAGCACCTATCGATTGATAGTCGAGTGAGCGGTTGAGGCGTCCGGGGCGGGCCGAGCGCAAACGGCTTCCGCTCGCCTGGGACCGCGTGATAGCTTCCGCGCCGCGCGGGACCCTTTTCTGGCCCCGAATGAGGACTGCCGATGCGTCTGACCCGTTCGTTCCCCATCTCGATGAAGCAGCTGGCCGTGGCTACCGCGCTGACCGCTGAGGCCATGTGCCTGGTGGCCTGCGGTGAGGGCCCTGCCGCCGACCTGACGATCGAGCGCCTCCCCGATGTGACGCCGAACGTCCCTTCGCCCCCGACCCTGCCGCCTGCGCCGTATCCGGTGACCTATCCGGACAACAGCTACTCGGTCTATGGCGTGCGTCGCCGAGAGTCGACGACCATGGACACCGAGCTGCAGGTGACTGGCTACATCGTCGAGGTGTACGTGCCGCCCGAGTGCCCCGAAGGTCGCACCTGCCCCACGCCGTCTGCGCCGCATATGTGGATCGCCGACGCCCGCGGGGTCACCGACTCGCACGAGCGCATGATGGTCGTCGGCTATGCGGACAACCAGATCGCCATCGACGAGGCCCGTGAGCTCGCTTCGCGTGGTCGCTATGTCCCGCCGGAGCCCGACAGCGGCATGCGCCCCATCCCCACCGACTTCGACGTCGGCGCGAAGGTCCGCATCGCGGCACGTTTCGCGCGGATCTCGGGGAGCGGATTCAACGTCAGCGAGGGTCTGCTCGAGTGGACCACCCACGAGACGCTGGAGCCCGCGACGCCGCCCGCGGAGTGAGCCGAAGCTAGCGAACGCGCTTGTGAACGAGAGAGGCGCCCGCGAAAGCGAGGCGCCTTTTTCGTTGCGCGATAAACCGCGCTCGCAGGTCACCGAACGTCGAAGACGAACAGGCGGCCGGTGTTCGAGAGCGCGGCGCCTCGGCCGCCCTCGATCGTGGGCTGGGCTGCGAAGCCGTGACCGTCTTGGATGCGGTCGACCTCGCGGCCATCGGCGCTCGCGAAGGCGACGAGGCCGCCCTCGCTCTCGCCGACGACGACGAGATCCCCGACGACGACGGGCGGCGTCGGCGCGCCATGTCGGATGGCGGAGGTCCAGCGACGCTCTCCCGTGAGGGCCTCGATGCCGACCAGGCCGAGGTCGCCCGACGAGAGGACCAACGTGCCACCCGGTGCGCCGGCCATCCCGGTCACACCCGAGAGCTCCTCACGGTGCCAGAGGATGGTCCCGTTCCGCGGGTCCAGTCGGTAGAGGCCGCCTGCGAACGACGCGACGAAGAGTCCGTCGCCCACCACGACGGGCGTCGTGTCCACGTCGGTGAAGCGCAGGCCATCCTCGTCGGTGGTGGCGGGCAGCTCCGAGATGGTGTCCCGGGTCCAGAGCACGCTGCCATCGCGCGAGTCGAGACAGAGCACGGCGCCATCGGTGAAGCCCGTGATGAGTCGGTGATCCATCAAGAGGATCCCAGCGTGCTCGGTGATGTAGAAGCCCTCGGGAGCCTCACGCCGGTAGCGCCAGAGCGCCTCGCCGGTGGCGCGGTCGAACGCGACGAGCACGTCGGCGTCGGTCATCACGTAGATGGCGTCTTCGGTCGCGACGGGCGTGCGACCGACCGCACCCCCGATCTCGGTGGTCCACCGAAGCTCACCCGTGCTCGCGGTCAGCGCGTGCAGGCGGCCATCATCGATCGCCACGAAGAGCTCGTCGCGCGCGGGATCGAGCAGCGGCTGAGAGCCGATACCGCTGCCCGTGTGGTACATCCAGACCTGCGCGCCGCGGCCGTCGAAGGCCCAGAGGTCGCCCGAGCTGGAGCCGATGTAGATGCGGTCACCCGCGGGATCGAGCGCTGCAACGGCCCGCTCGATGGGCATGAAGGGGCCCTCGAACTCGGGCGCCAGCCTTCGTACCCAGCGCACGACCAGGCGACCCGATCGCGATCCGCCAGCACCCTCGGCGTAGCGGTCGTCGTACCCGACGACGTTGGGGAGGATCGTCGCGCAGGCGGAGCATGCGAGCGCCAACAGCAGGATGCTGGCGCTGCGCAGCACACGCGAGATCATGCGCGTCGAGCTATCACTCACCGGGCGCCGACGCGCCGCGGCTCTCCATGGCGCGGCGGATCATCTCCATGATCTCTTCCTCACTCGCGCCTGCGCCGAGGGTGGGCGCCGAGGCTCCGCTCGCGGAGGACGGATCGAGCTCGCGGAGCAGCGTCTGGGCCTGCGCGAGCACGTATGGGAACGCAGGCTCCCCCGACGCAGCGTCCTCGCGGAGGCCGTCGACCAGTTCTTCGAGCGCGGTCTGCGCGCCGACATCGTCGCCCGTGGCGAGGCGTACCCGCGCCAAATTGTAGTCGGCGACGGCGGCGTACTCGCCGTTCTCCAGGCCACGGATTCGCTCGAAGGACTCGCGGGCCTCGTCCCAATTCTCTTCGGCTTCGTAGGTGAACCCCACGCCCTCGTACGCGCGCATCGCGATCACCGGATCGGATCCGTGCGAGGCGATGGCGGCCTCGAAGGCCTGACGGGCGTCGGCAGGCTCACCGGAGTCGAGGAGCAAACGTCCCTCGCCCAGTCGCGCCCAGCCAGCGGCACCGGTGTCCCCCGCCTCGGCGAGGACCCGGCGGTAGGCCGTCAGCGCGGCCTCGGAGCGCTCGGCGACCGACGCGTACGAGCGCGGTGCGTCGTCGTCCTCGGAGGCCTCTTCGCCTTCGTCACGGACCTCGGCGCGAGAGATCTCGACCGCTTCCTGAAGGAGCGCGCCCGCCGCGACCGCGGAGCTGTCGTTCATGGCGCGGTAGCCGAACCAACCCACCAGCGCGAGCGCCGCTACGCCGAGCACACCGATGACGAGGCCCTTGTTGAGGCTGACCCACTCCTGCGCGCGGACGGTCGCTTGGCCCAGGGGGCTCTCGCGGATCTGCTCGACGGGGTCCTCTTCCTCCTCGGCGTTGGGCGCGGGCGCGTTGGTCTGCGACGCGCGCTCTTCGGCGTAGCTCTGCTTCTTGACGGCCTTCTGTGCGGCCTTGGCCGCCTTCGCCGCAGCGACCCGGGCGCCCGCGCTCAGCTTCTTGGGCTGGGCCTTGGACGGCGCGCTGGGGGCGGGCGCGTCGACGCTCGAGTTCGCCTCGGGGGCGTCGTCGCTGGACGCGCTCGCTCCCGTTCGGTCGGCAGCGCCGTCGTCATCAGCGCCATCGTCATCAGCGCCATCGTCATCAGCGCCATCGTCATCGTCGGAGCCCGCCTCGTCGTCGCCGTCGCGCTCGTCATCCTCGCGCTCGTCCTCGCGCGTCCCCTCGTCCGAGCCGGCCTCGTCCTCGGTCTCTTCGTGCTCGCCGCCCTGCTCGTCGTCCTGGTTCGCCATGCTCGCTCTTTGTGAGGGCGCAGGGCGCCCCGCGGAAAAGGGCGGGGAGAATAGCGGCGGTTCTCACAAACGCAACGCTGCTCGTCAGGTCACGAGCCCAGGGAGGCGAGGGTGGCGTCTACCTTCTCGATCTCAGGCAGCCCGATGCGGCGCATGAGCGCGCGGGCCTCGCGCAGCCGCTCTTTGGCGCCCTCGGTATCACCGCGCTCCAAGAGATGGCGACCCAGGTCCGCCAGAACCCGCGCCGCCTCCTTCTCATTACCGATCTCGCGGAACTCATCGATCGCCAGAAGGAAGGACTCCTCGGCACGCCTGTCCGCAGCGCCGTCTGCGTCGAAGAGGGTCCGGCTGCGCATCAAGCCCAGCGCGCGGTGGGCCTGGGCGACCGACGCCTTGGCGCCGTACTCGTTCGCCAGGGTCAGCGCGCGCATCAGGATCTGCTCGCAGTCATCTTCTTCGAGCTTGAGCGCCACCAGACCCAAGTTGCGCTCGACCTCGGCCATGCCGCGTTTGTCGCCCGACTCGTGCGCGTGGGCCCGGGCCTCGACCAAGAGCACCCGCGCCTCCTCGGTGCGGCCTTCGCTCGAGAGCGCCTCGCCCAAATTGTTGAGGATGAACGTCTGGGTCCTTCGGTCGCCTATCGCCCGCGCCTCGCCGAGCGCCTCGCGCCACGCGTTCTCGGCGCGCTCGTTCTCGCCGCGCTCGAACGCGATGAGCGCGACCGCGTTGAGGGACTCGGCCACACCCGCTCGATCGCCGACCTGCTGACGCAGCGTGAGCGCCATCTCGAAGGCCTGCGCCGCGGCCTCGAGCTCGCCACGCGCGTGCTGAATCCTGCCGACGTTGGTGAGCGAGACCGCCTCGCCGCGCGCGTCGCCGTGCTCGCGCCGCAAGTGCAGCGCCTCGCTGGCGGCTTGTCCCGCCGCCTCCAGGTTGCCGAGCAAGGTCTCGGTCTGGGAGAGATCGTCGAGCGATGCCGCGATCCCTCGCACATCGCTCGCCGCGCGGAAGAGCTCGAGCGCGCGGATCAGCACGGCGCGGGCCTGCAGGTCCTCGCCGCGGGCCCGGTAGATACGGGCGATGCGGTTCAACGCTGCGCCACCCTTGCCCCGCGCCCCGAAGCGGAAGCTCGCCTCGAGGATCTTGCCGAATGCGGCTAAGGCGTCGTCGTAGCGGCCCAGCGTGGTGAGCGCCGAACCCAGCACGTGCCACGCCTCGAGGCGGCGCGAGAGCTCGTTGTCCGCGATCAACTCGATCGCTTGTTCGGCGTGACGCAGCGCCGTCTGGGTGTGGCCCATCGCGAGCTCTTGCCGCGCTGCCATCAGGTACGCGCGCCCCGCGCGGACCCCCATCCCGGCCTTCTCGAGGTGCGGGGCAGCGAGCGCGGCGACGCCTTCGCGCTCGATGTCGAGCGACGTGGTGATCCAGTGCGCGACCGTGGCGTGCCGGCTGAGGCGCTGTTCCTCGGACAGATGCGCGTGCACGAACCGGCGGGTCTCACGGTGCACGAAGCGGTACTCGCGGTTGCCGGGCAGCGCGCTCTCGATGGGCTCGAGGAAGCCCTTCTCTTCGAGGCGCAAGAGCGCGTGCACCAGCGCGTGCTCGTCGTCGTCGTCGGGCCAGATCTGCATGGGATCAGCGCTGGCAGGCGCGGCCGTGCGCTCGCTGCGCATCATCGCGAAGAGGCCCCGATCGGCGACCACGTCGCCCAACACCGAGGCCCTGTCGATCGTCGCGCGCTCGAGATCATCCAGCCGCGCCAGGCGCGCGCGGATCGCGTCCTCGAGATCGATGGGCAAGTCCCCGCCTTCGAGGCGCGCCAGATCCGGGATGAGCCCGTGCTCGCCTTTGAGGAACACGCCCGCCTCGACGAGCGCGAAGACCAGCTCCCGCAGCGCGCTCGGGTTGCCCCGCGAGCGGTGGGTCAATGCAGCGACGACCGGCTCCGGCGTCTCGGAGAGCGCGGGCAAGATCACGTGCAGCATCGAGGCGACGTCCGCCTCGCTGAGCGGACCGATGGGCCCCGCGACCACGCCACCCTTGGCTTCGATGCGGCTGGTGCGCTCCGCGACGGGGGCGTCGCCCGCGATCACGATCGTGATGGGTGCGTCGCACGAAGCGAGCACCTCGACGAGCTGCCACGCGCCGTCTTCTGCGAGGTGCATCTGGTCCAGCAACATGAGCGTAGGCCGCTGTCGCGCGTCCCCTTCGAACAGGCGTTTGAGTGCGGCGCTCTGGCGTCGACGGAGCTCATCGGGGCGATCGCCGAGGCCGGCGAGGAAGGGGCTGTCGGGGAACGGCACGCCCGAGAGGTGACCGAGCAGGTGGGTCGTCTCCCCGATCGTGAGCGCGTCCGCCGACTGCAGGCCCTCGGCGACGAACATCGCGATCTGCGCCCGCACCACGGACGGAGACGACGAGGGCGTGACCCCGAAGCGCTCGAGCAGGATGCGGGTGAAGGGCGCGTTCGCTCCGTCGCCGTCGCGGCTCGCGCCATACAGCACCCGCGCGCCAGGGTTGCTTCGGGCCGCGAGCTCCGCCGCGTGAAAGAGCAGCCGCGTACGACCCGAGCCCGCCTCGCCTTCGAGCGCGACGAGCGTCGCCTTGTTCTGCGCAGCGGCCGTCTCGATCGCGGTTCGGAGGATGAGCGAGATCTCCTCGCGCCCCACCAGCGGCGGCTCGACCTCCTCGGTCCCGTGATGGGACTCGCTCTCGATGTCGTCCTCACCGAGCTCGGTCTCTTCGGGCTCCTGCCGCGGGTCGAACGCGCCGGGCCGGTTGCTTACCATCGTGCGGTCCGCTTGGGCTTCGAGGTACTGCCCCGTGCGGCGCGGTGCGGCGCTCAGCGGCATCCCACACGCGGCGCAGGCGCGGAAGCCCCGGGGGTTCTCGAACTGACAGTGCGCACAGGTCTGCGACGCGAGGTTCATGCGGCGAGCAGCCTCTCAGGTGGCGGCGCACAACGCAAACCAGACAGCGCGTCGTCGCTCACTCGTGGGACGCCTCATCGCTGCCGGCCGAGCGGACCGTGAACGCCACCGGCCGCGCTCGCGTCGTAGGTCCCACCGCGACCACGACGTGGTGTCCTGCGCCCACGAACCAGGGCCCCGGGGTCGAGGGGCGACCGTCGATCTCCAGGCTCGACGCGCCGTCGACCAGGATGGGGATCTCCGCGTCGGGCCGGCTCACGAGCAAGAGCGCGCCGGCGACCGGAGAGCGCACGCGGGGCGACACCGTCGGCTGGGTGGCGTTCCGCGTGTGCCCGCCGGCGCAGTGGGTGTGGGGGACGTGCCGAGGATCGAAGCGCTCCAACACCACGTGCTCGCAGGAGGGGGAGGGCAGCTCGCCCGAGGACGAGCACACATTCACGGTCGCTAGCTCGATGCTCCGCGGCGCGAGCTCGATCGGCGCGGCGCCGCGGAGCGCACCGAGGATACGCGCGGCGCTGGGCGCGGCGGCCTCGAAGCCCGAGACGCCGTCCATCGCCCGTCGTGCTGGACTCCCTACCCACACGACCACCACGAAGCGCTCGTCGAAGGCGATCGACCAGGCGTCGTGAAACCCCTCGGAGGTGCCGGTCTTCAGCGCGAAGGGACCGCCCGCTTCCTCCTCCAAGTCCCGCCCGAACGCGGTCGCGCGGGCCGCACCGTCGCGCAACACGTCGAGCGTCAGCGCGGTCGCGATGGGCTCGAGCACCTCTCGTCCCGAGACGGGCTCGCCGCCGTCAATCACCCGCAACGCATCGAGCGACCGACCTCCGCGCGCCAGCGTCGCGTACGCCCGCGCCAGCTCGATCGCAGTCACGTCGATGCCCCCGAGCACCAGCGCGGCGCTCTCTCGGTTCGCGACGCTCGCGTTGGCGAAGCCCAATAGCTGAAGCCTGTCGACGAACGCCGCAGCGCCCGTGCGCCGCACCACGTCGATCGCCGCGAGGTTGAGCGAGCTCGCGAGCGCGACGCGGGCACGCACCCGCCCCCGCTCGAAGCCGTCGAAGTCGCGGGCGACGAACGTGCTCCCGTCGCCCAGCGTCATCCGAGCGGCGCTGTCGTCGAGGAGCGTCGCTGGGCTCTCGCCGGACTCGAAGAGGAGCTGGTACGCGAAGGGCTTGAGGGTCGATCCGGGCTGTCGTCGGGCGCGCAACAGATCGAGCGCGCCGCCTTCTGCGTCGGGGTCCGCCGCGCCCACGTACACCAAGACCTCACCAGTGCGGACGTCGAGCGCGATGGTCGCGGCGTTCTCCGCGCCTCGTGCGCGCAGCGGCGCCATCGCAGCGCGCAAGAGCGTCTCTGCTTCCTCGTTTCGCTCGGCGTCGAGCGTGGTGCGCAGGGGGCTCGCGACGATCACGTCACGGGCCCGGGTCGCGAGCACCCGATCGACGAAGCGGGCGGCGCGGTACGGACGGGCAGGTGCCCTTCGGATCTCCGGGACGCTCTCTCTCGCGGCGGTGACCTCGGCGGTCGACGCGCGCTCGAGTTCGAGCAGGCGATCGAGAACGTAGCTTCGTCGCCGGAGGGCCCGCCCCAGATGACGCCGTGGCTCGGTGATGCTGGGCGCCTGAGGGATACCGGCGAGGAGGGCGGCCTCGGCCAACGTGAGATCGGCGACGCTGTGTCCGAAGTAGACCTCCGCGGCGCGCGCCACCCCAACGATGCCGTTGCCCATTGGGACCCGATTCAAGTACTGCTCGAGGATCTCGTCCTTGGTCATGCGTGACTCGAGCTCCACGGCGCGGGCCATCTCGACAGGCTTGTCCCATAGGCCATTCGGGCGGCCGTAGACCAGCTTCACCACCTGCTGGGTGAGGGTGGAGGCGCCCGAGATCCGCGCTCCCGAGAGGTTGCCGAGGAGCGCGCGCGCGATCGCGATGCCATCGAGCCCGGGGTGCTCGTAGAAACGCTCGTCTTCGGCCGCGATGAACGCCCGGGCCAGATCGGGATCGACCGCGCCGAGGGAGACCCACCGGGTGTCGACTCCGTCGGGGAGGTGATGGCGAAGCGGCCGTCCTTCTCGGTCGACGATGGCCACCGCGTCCAGCGGACGCGCCAGGCGCGCGTCGTCGATCAGCGTGTCTCGCGTCCCCTCGAACAGGGTCACGATGGTGAGGACCACCAGCGTCCCGAGGATGGCGGTCGCCATAGCTCCACGTCTCACTACCTGGAGTCTCAGTACCTGGAGTCTCAGTACCCGGAGGACCGCTTGCAGCCGCCACCCATCGAGGATCACGCGCGAGATGCGGAAGCGACGACTCACCGGGTGACCTCCAAGCGGATAGCGGTGCTGCGCGCCAAGAAGGTGTCGTCGCTCAATGCCTCGATCTGCGCCGGCGGCACCGTGAACGAGCCCACCGTGGTGGCGCGCACCACGTAGGTGAACTCGTGGAGACCGCGCGCGATCGAGCGCAGGTAGAACGTCGTCGCGTGGGTCTCGTGCGCTCGGTGCCGGATCTCCCACTCCGATCGCAGCGCGTGGTAGGCGCGCGGATCTTGGGTGTCATCCGAAGGGCTCGCGCCCAGCACCGAGAGCAGCGCCGCGTTGGGGCTGGTGTGCAGGTCGGCGTCGATCGGGGAGAGCCCGGCGGGATGGGGATCCCGAAGCAGGATCTCGTCGGGGCTGCTCCCCTCGACGTGCACGAAGAGCCGTACCCTCACGAGCGCCCCCATCGGCAGCACCGTGCCTGGCTCGATGCGCGCGCCGCCCGGGGTCTCGTAGACCCGATGGAGCGAGACGGCGCGCCCCCGCGCCGTGTCCTCCACCTCGGAGACCGGCACGGTCCAGAGACCACTGAGCGACATGAAGACGGGCGCGTGATCGTCGTCGTCGGGCACCCCTCGTCGGGCCAAGAGCGCGTGCTCGCCGGTGCGGATTGTCTCGAACGGCAGCACGAAGTGCGCGGCCGCGTCGCCGCTTCGCTCGGCCGTGATCGTCGCGCCATCGAGCATCAAGCTCAGCCGCGGCGCGGCGGGCCCGCGGAAGCGCTCCGCGACCTCGACGAGCGCGGCCAGCGCGTCCGCTTGGTCGACGAGCGACGCCCCGTCGATCTGTTCGAGCAGCGCCCCAGCGAGCGGAGCGAGAAGACGCCGGGTGCCGCGGGAGGGATCGGTCGCGCGAGCGGTGGTGAGCAGGTGGCTCTCCAATCGGAGGAGCGCGCTCAGATCAGCGATGGGTCGACCTCGCCCATCGAGGCTCGCGCGGGTCATGCCCGCCCGCTCGATCCCCGCGCGTGACTCGAGCAGCGCTATCACGGTCGCCCGTCGTGCGTCGCTGGGATCCAGCGCGAGCGCCAGCTCCGCGAGCCCGGCCACCCCGAGGAATTCTCGGGTCGCGAACGCCGCCTCGATGAACGCGTCCACGTGCGCGCCCCGCACCCGCAGCAAGCGGATGGCCGAGATCTTCGCGGTCATCCCCGCATCGCCCATCGTTCCGCCGAAGCGCCCCTCGCGGACGTCGTCGGCCAAGCGCTCGGTCAGGCCCGCGAGCGCCTCCTCGGGAACGGAGAGCCCTGCGCTCCCCGCCGCCATCCAGGCGCGCAGCACCAAGAGATCGAGCGCCGGCTCCGACACCTCACCCGCGTAGCGCGCGATCCCGCCGTCCGGGTTGATCAAGCGCTGCAAGTGTTCGAGGCGTCGCTCGAGGCGCGCGTGCCGCTCGCGCCAACGCTCGATCCCAGACAGCGAGCTGCCTTCGAGGCGGATGGCGGCCGAAAGCGCGAGCACCGCGGCCGCGTCGGTCAGCCCGGTCGACCACGCGCTGCGGTCCACGTCGTCGGCCAACGCGGGGAGACCCACGAACGGATGGGCGGCGACCACCACGTCCAAGCTCCCTCGACTCGACGCGCCGGCGGGGAGGCTCACCCCCATCGATCGGCTCCCATCGGCGCCCATGACCAGCGCGCTCCGACGCTCCCAGCGGCCGCGCGGGACCACGGTGATCGACGCATCGAGCGCATGCAGGATGGCGCCGCCAGGAGCGCGGGCCTCGACGTGGACCGCCATGACGTCCAGCGAGCTCGCCTCGATCATCTGCGTCACCGCGATCTCACCATGACCTGGCACCGTCCATCGAACGGGTGCGCCTACCACGCCACTGACGGAGACGATCACGTCCAGCTCCTTGGGCGCATCGGTGCGGTTGTGGACGAACGCCTGCATCTCGGCCGTGTCGCCCTCGGTCAGGAACGGCGGCAGCGCGGTGCGAAGGAGCACGTCCTGGGTCACCTCCCGGCTGCTCTCCGCCGAGCCCACGCGCGCCGCCGAGTCCACGGCGACGGCGAAGACGCGGTACTCGGTGAGCCGCTCCGGCGGCACGAACGGGACCCGTGCTCGCCCGTTGGCGTCGGTTCGCACGTTGGCGAAGAAGAGGGGCGTCGGCTGGTAGCGTTCACGCACGGTCAGCGCCATCGGGGCGGCGCTCGAGCCGCTGTCGCCATCGCCGCTGGGGTCGGCCTCGATCAAGGGATCGAGCCGCGAGCGCAGCCCACGACGACTGTCCTCGAGCGCGAAGCGCGCGGGCAATCGAGGGAAGAGTTCCTCATCGAGGCTCCCGAGCTGGTAGGCCGTCGCGCGCAGCGTCCCCTCGTCGCTCGCCCAGATGGCGAGCTCGGCGCCCTCGATGGGCGAACCGTCGACATCGGTGACCGTGACTTCGAGCCCATGCTCGACCCCGGGCCGCAGCTCGACCGGCGTCGCTATCTCCACGTGCAAGGGAGCGAGCGGCGCGCGCACCGAGAGCTCTGCGGCACCGAAGCGCAGATCGGGCGCGTGCAGATCGAGCTCACCGTTCGGAGCTCCGGTGCGGGGACGAACGAGCGTGAGGGTCACGAAGGCGCTCGGGGCCATCGCCTCGGTCACCGGTACGCTGAAGACCTGACCGCCCGGGCCCACGTGACGACGCTCGCTGTGCAGCACTCCGTCCTGCGAGACCACGATCAACGCCTCGGCCTCGGGCCAGGGGTTCTCGAACGCGAGCTCCACCACGCTGCCGACGGCGGCCGTGCTGCGTTGCGGGGTGATGGCGATGGGCGCCCCAGGCGGATCGCTGTCTGGCGACTCGTCGGGGCCCGCGACGTACACCCGGCGTGACGCGATCGAACGGCGTCCCTGGTCATCGGTGGCTTCTACTTCGATGAGGTACGTGCCCGCGCGGGTGGGCTCGAACGCGCAGGTGACGGGTTCGATCTCGCTGCGGAGGTCGCAGGTGTGCATCACCTCACGTCGATTCGCGCGGCGCAGGGCATAGCGACCGCCCTCGAGCGGCTCCTCCCCGCCCGCGTCTTCCCCACCGCCGTGCCACTCCCACCACGCGTGCCAGCCTTCGCGCGAGAAGCGAACCGTCATCGCGGCCGCCGCCACCGGCGCGTCGAGCGCATCGATCGCTACCACCTCGGCGCTCAGCGCCTCGCCCGATCGCACCCACTCGGGTCCCTCGCGCAGGCCGACCTCGATGGACGCGGGATGGACCACCACCCGGGCGTTGGCCGCGCTCGACTGCCCCGCCGAGTCCACCACGTCGGCCTCGATCGTGAGCACCGAGCGGGTGGTGGCCGCGAGCTCACCCCGCAGCGCAAGCGACACTTCGCCGCGCGGGTCGAGCTCGAGTGTGCTCTCGACCAGCGTGCTGCGGTGGTGGGGTGTGGCGACCGGCGCGAACGTGTACTCACGAAAGCGCGCCGCGAACGTCGCACCGGTCTGACGGTTCACGGTGACGCTCGCGGTCGCCCCATCGAGCGGCGCACCGAAGAGGTACGTGCCCCGTATCACCGCCTCGGTCGCGTCCCCGAGCAAGAGATGGTGCTCGGCCTCTACCTCCACCCGAAAGCGCGGCTCGCGGTACTGCGCGATGCGCACCAATGCGCTGCCGATCGCGACGCCGGCACGGCGGATCTCGACGCGGGTCTCTCCGAGCGCGCAGTCCGCCGGCACCCGCAGCGTCGCCTCGAGCATCCCCAGCGGCGAGGACGTCGCATCGCTCGACACCGCCGCGAGCCCTTCGCCGCTCATCGGATCCACCAGCCGCACCTCGAAGTCGGCCCCGATGGGCGTGAGGGCCACGCCCGCGACGCGGCGCACCAGCCCGAGCACGTGCAGCTGCTCGCCTGGCCGATAGAGACCGCGATCGGCGCGCACGATGGCCCGCACCACGTCGGTGCCCGTCACGCCGCCGCCGCCGCCGACGTTCAGCGAGGTGCCGCTCACCGCGGTGCGCTCGTCCACGCGAAGGAGCGCATGGTCCGCGCCGCTGCGCGCCATCAGCACTGCGACGGCGCTCGTCGGTGCGAGCCACGCCAGCCCGCTCGCGTCGGTGCGCCCCGTGCCCACGGACGCCCCGTCGTGATCGAAGGCGCTCACCGTCACCCCCGATCGCGGCTCGGCCGAGGCGACCGAGGTCACCCACACGGCGAGCCCATCGGGCAGGCTCAGTGTCGAGATCGCGAGAGAGGTCCGCTGCACGAACGCGCGCAGCACCGAGCTGTCGTCGGCGGTGCTCCCCGCCTGCGCGACCACCCGATAGAGCGCCGGCCCCTCGGGGACGTCCATGCCCAGCTCACCGCGTCCCCATCGGTTCGATCGCGCGCTGGGAAGAAGTGCGCTGAGCGCGACGGTGTGGAGATCACGCGGGGCTTCGCTCGAGCTCGGACTCGCGCGGCCCAAGAGCTCGGCGACCGCCTGCTCCGGCGCGATGGGCCAGTAGCGGACGCGCCCCGCTTCGATGTGGATCCCGCGCAGTGGAAACGTCAGCGGCGCGTCGATCTCGAGCGTCAACAGACCAGTGGGCAGATCCACCTGAGGCGCGTGCCCTCGGCTCCGGATCGCCAGCGGCGCTACCGGGGCGATGCGCGCACCCGTGGCCGTGGTGATGGCGCTCGTGATCCGGAGCTCGTAGACCTGGTCCGCTGCCCAGTCGCCCGCGACGCGGATGAAATGCGCCCGCTCGGAGTCCGTGGTGTCGACGGTCACCGAGAGGTTGGGCACCGTCGGCACGACGGACACGCTGGGCGGTCCCGCGAGCGCATGCGACGCGCGTAGGTAGAGATCGTCGCCAATGTCCACGATCTCGCCGGGGCTCCCTTCATACGAGCAGCTCGCCCAGCCGTTGCTGGGCGCTTCGCAGTCGATCCCATCGAGGTGCGGGCGCGCCTCGAGCTGGTAGCCGAGCACATACGGCGAGCTTCCTCCCCACGACGAGAAGCGCGGCGCGAGCGCGACCCCGATGCTGGCGCCGGCCTCCAGGGTCCGCCGCAGATCCAGCGCGACGACGAACGATCGCCTCGCGTCCTCACCCTCGCCCGAGCTCATCCAGCCCCGCTCTCGGATGGTGACGGGCACGGTGCGGGCCCCGCCGCCGCTCTCGTACACGAAGAGCTCGTGCGCCAACGCGGCCGCCGTGATCGGCGCATCGAAGTGCACTTCCAGCGGGCTCCCGACTGGCACGGTACTCACCCAACTCGAAGCGCGCGGGGTCCCGTCGAACACCAGCACGCGCTCGGCATCGTCGATGAGTGGCTCTCCGTCGATCGAGGCCAGACCGTCGACGAACGAGAGGTGTGCCTCGACGTTGCGATCGAACGGCGCGGCGCTGGGGGTGAACGACACCGTGCTGCGGCTCAGCCAGCGCGTCAGTCCGTCGACGCGCGGGGTGAACGTCAGCGGGCTCACTTCCGCGGGGCGACCCACTCGGGTGGCGGGGACCATCGGGCGATTGAAGCGGACGGTCAGCGAATCGCCTCGCCTCAGGCGCATGCTCCCCTCGTTGGGACTGAGCACCACCAGCGAGTCGGGACCATCCGCGGCGAGGAGCGGCGCGAGCGGGGTCGCTACCGGCAGATCCGCCTCGGGCGCGGGGAACGTCGTCAGGCCATCGAGGAGATCGGGCGGGACATCACTGCCCTCGAGCCCGACGGGCGAGAGCGCGGGCCAAAGCAGATAGACCAAACCGACGAGCAGCGCGGTCCCCGCAGCCACCGCCGCGTAGGGCCGCGCGCGTGGTGGAAGGGAAGGAAGGCTTTGGATTCGATAGGGGCCACCCGCGTTCGACATCCCGCGGCCACACCACGTTCGGTGCCAGCCCTTTCGGTGCCGAAGTCCCGCACGTCGTGGCCCAGAGCGTGGTCAGTCGTACGCACCCCCGTGGAACGAACGACGCGAACGCAGGTCAGCGGTCGGGGTCAGCGATCGGGGGAGAAGAGCCTGTCGAAAGTGATCGCCGCCGCGGCCCGCACCGAGAGGTGGTTGTACGGCCCGGAACCGAAGATGGGCGCCAGGGTGCGATCGGCGCGCGCGAGCACCGTCGGATGCAGGCCATGCGCCGTCCCGAACAAGATCAAGGAAGGCACGCTCGCCGTGCTCATTCGAGCCCGCTCTTCGGCGAACGACACCACGGTCCCCGCCAGTTCGGGCCGGGCCTCGGTGATCACCAGCGTCGGCGAGACGCCGTGCGCCGCACGAATGTGTTCCTCGACCGCTTCGAGCGATTTGATCGTGTGCACCCGAGAGAGCGCATCACCGCGCTCCGGCGTGCGCCTGGCACCAGCCCCGGTCTTCCAGTGGCTCAAGATTCGCTCGACCACGACCTGCTGTGCCGCGATCGGCGAGACCACGAAATAGCCCGCCAGCCCGTAGGTGCGGGCCGAGCGGGCGATGTCGTGGACATCGAGGTTCGTGACCGCCGAGGTGATGATGTCCCCGGCTCGATCTCGAACGGGATGGTGAATGAGCGCGCAGTAAACGGGAGCCGAGGATCCCTTGCTGCGCTCACCCTCGGTCGTCAGACCTGGCACCAGCGGAGCTTGAACTGGACGTCGCTCGACCAGTGGTTGTCGAACGCGCGCACGCAGGTGTCGAGGTAGCGCTCGTAGTCGACGAAGATGGCGTCGCCCCAGGTCTCGCGGATCGTCTTCTCGTGCAGACGAAGCCGACGAAGCCACTCGCCCGTGGTCTTGCCGTAGCTCTCGCGCTGGGTGCGCATCTCCACCACTTCATAGAAGGGGCGGACCGCCTGGATGATCTCTTCGAGCCGGGGATTGAGCCCGCCCGGGAAGATCACGTCGGCCGTGAACTTCAGATCCTCCAGATCCTTGCGATTACGCGGGATGCGGTCGCGCAAGATCGCCTGAAAACCAAACCACGCGCCGGGCTTGGAGAGCGCGTGACAGCGCTCGAAGTACTTGCGGTAGAGATCGACCGCCATGCCCTTGTTCGCCTGCTCGGGCGAGACGACGTGATCGACCATCTCGATCGACTGCAGCGCGTCGTACTTCTCGGTGGGCTCGTACTCCCAGAAGTCCTTCAAGAGCACGCTGACGCCCTTCATCTTCTTGGCGTTCGCCCACTCGGCCTGCGCGGTCGACAGGGTGATCCCGTGCGCCGTCCCGGTCCCACGGGTCACGTGGTAGGCGAGGTTGCTGCCCCAGCCACAGCCGATGTCGAGCACCGACTTCTCAGGGGTCATCTCGGCGTAGTCGTAGAGGATCTTGCACTTCTGCCACTGCGCCTCCTCGAGGGACTCGTTCCCCGTGAGGTATGTGGCCGAGGTGTAGTGCATCGCTTCGTCGAGCCAGAGCTTGAAGAAGTCGTTGCTCACGCTGTACGAGAGGTCGATCTCGGACTTGCTGGAGGTCATAGGCGCGCGAGTGTGACCCGCACTCTCGGGAACGGCCAATCCAAGCGCGTGCGAGGACGCAACGTTCACTACGCAATCCCGCTCTCACCGCTGCCTGCGCAACGCGCGACGCACTCGCCCTCGGTGGTGGCAGTCGGGCGCTTTGCCTTATGCTCCGGGCTGTGACCCCTGGCTTGCACATCGTGGTAGTGACCGGCATGTCCGGCGCTGGCCGCTCCAGCGCCCTGAGGGTGCTCGAAGATCTCGGCTACTTCTGCGTCGACAACCTGCCCCCGCGGCTGGCCCCCGAGCTGGTTTCACTGCTGGGCAACGACATCGCGCGGATCGGCTTGGGGATCGACGTCCGCACCGGCACGTTCTTGGTCGGCGCCGAGAAGCTCATCGAAGAGCTGACCGCTGGCGGGCACGAGGTCGAGGTCATCTTCCTCGACTGCGCCGACGACGCGCTGGTGCGCCGCTACAGCGAGACCCGCCGTCCCCATCCGCTCGCCCCGGGGGGCGATGTGCTCGAGGCCATCGGTCGAGAGCGTGAGCGTCTCTCCTCGCTGCGAGGCCGGGCCAAGCGGGTCATCGATACATCGAGGCTCTCGGTCCACGACCTGCGTCGGTTGCTGGTGGAGCACCTCTCGAAGGAGAACGCCGTCTCGATGCAGGTCCGCATCGTGTCGTTCGGCTTCAAATACGGCCTGCCTGTCGACGCCGATCTGGTCTTCGACGTTCGCTATCTGGCCAACCCCCACTTCATCCCCGAGCTCAAGCCGCTGACGGGACGCGACGCGCCGGTCTCCGACTACGTCCTTCAATCCACCGAGGCCCAAGAGCTCTTGGCCGACGTGAAGCAGCTCCTCGATCGCACGCTCCCTCGCTACGAACGAGAAGGGAAGGCCTACCTGACCATCGCCATCGGCTGCACCGGCGGACGCCACCGCAGCGTCGCGCTCACCGAAGCGCTTGGCAAGATGCTCGGCGAGAAGCGCACGGTCTCGATCTCCCACCGCGACATAGCCCGGTAGCTCGGCGCGCCTTTCCGGTTTCTCGTTTTCCCTTTCTCGTTTCCCCTTTATGAGAGCGAGCCTTCGTGCCAAGGGCACGCCCATGCTCCCGTTCTACGAGCAGCCGGTGCTGCACCTGGGACCCATCCCGGTCTATGCGTTCGGCGTCCTGGTCGCGTGCGCCATCGGCGTCGGCATCTACCTCGCGACCAAGCGCGCCCCCGGCTACGGCATCGACAAGGAAGCCCTGTACGACTTCGTGCAGTGGGTGCTCATCCCTGGCTTCCTCGGGGCGCACATCCTCGACGCCGTCTGGTACCACCCCGCCGAGGTCCTCGAGGATCCCGCCGCGCTCCTGCTCACCCTCGGCGGCCTCAGCTCGTTCGGTGGCTTCTTGGGCGCGGTGGCAGGCGCGTTCCTCTACCGCGCGCGCCACAAGGTCGAGATCCTCCCCTACGTGGATCTCTGCGTCTCGGTCTTCCCGGTCGCGTGGATCTTCGGACGTGCGGGCTGCACGGTCGCCCACGATCACCCGGGCCTGCACACGACCGCCGACAACCCGCTCGCGTTCGCCTACCCCGACGGTCCTCGCTGGGATCTGGGTTTCCTCGAGATGCTCTTCTCGGTGCTGCTGTCGATAGGCCTCTACTTCGCGTGGAAAAAGCCGCGCACGCCGGGCTTCTACATCGCGTTCACCTGCATGAGTTACGCGCCGGTGCGCTTCGCGCTCGACTACCTGCGCGCCGACGCCGACGACGGCGGCGATGCCCGCTACGGCTCGCTCACCCCCGGCCAGTGGGCGGCGATCGCGATGTTCGCGACCGGCGCCTACTTCGCGTGGCGTATCAACCAGCCTTCCAAGCCCACGCCATCGCTCGTCACCGAGGCGCATCCCGAGCCGCCTGCGACTGCGTGAGCTAGCGCCCGATTTCGGGGCGGCCTCCGAGGATTCGGTGCTCTAGGATGCGGCCCATGGCTCGCGCGCTCGCACTGCTTCTTCTCCTCGTCGCCTCGCCGGCCTCGGCGCAGATCTTTCAGCCTGGGACCCAGCCGATCGGGAGCGGCAGCGACGACGAGCTGCTCTTCGAGATCCAGCCCTCGCGCCTCTGCGCCAACTGTCACGCCGACTACGACGACGACGACGACTACGAGCCCTGGGACAGCTGGCGTGGCGCGATGATGGCGAACGCCGGGCGCGACCCCGTGTTTCGCGCGGCGCTCTCCATCGCCGAAGAAGACAACCCCGCGGCCGCCGACTTCTGCGTGCGCTGTCACTCGCCTGTGGCCTGGCTCCGCGGCCGCTCCGAGCATCCCGACTACGACGTCGATGCGATGATGCCGCGCTTCATCCGGGACGATCCCGACCGGCTCCCCTCGCACGACCTGGATGGGGTCTCGTGCATGGTCTGCCATCGCTCGAGCGATCCCGGTGACGATCAGATCCACAACACCCAGCTGGTCATCAACGACGGAGACGACGCCGAAGTTCGCTACGGCCCGTACGCCTACCCCGACGGCCTCGGCCCCCCACATCCCACCGAGGTCTCGAGCTTCATCTCGGACAGCCGCCTCTGCGGGCAGTGCCACGACATCTACAACCCGCTGCACCTCGGTCATCGCGTCCTGGACGACGGCTCGGTCGAAGACACCGGGCGTCAGTTCGTCATCGAGCGAACCTTTAGCGAGTGGCGCCGCTCGGCGTTCGCGGACGGAGTGGGCGACGACGACGAGACCTGCCAGAGCTGCCACATGCGCGTCGTCGATCACCCGGTGCGGGCCACGAGCGACACCAGCGTCGACATGCTCCGGCCCGAGATGAACCGCCACGATCTGGCGGGCGGCAGCTACTGGCAGCCGCTCTCACTGGCCAGCACCATCCCTGATCCCGACGGCGACATCGCGCCTTTGCTCGAGGCGGCTGCGGCCCGCGCGAGGGACATGCTCGACAGCGCGGCGCTGCTCGAGGTCACCAGCAGCGCGCTCGAGGGCCAAGAGGCGACGGCCACCGTCCGGGTCACCAACCTCACGGGTCACAAGCTTCCGACCGGCTATCCCGAAGGCCGGCGCATGTGGCTCGAGGTGGCGGTCGTGGATGCGGACGGCAACGTCGCGCCGAACGGCTCCGGATTCTTCGACGCGACCGGCCATCTCATCCACGACGATCAGCTGCGCAGCTACGAGTCGGAACTCGGCGAGCTCGAAGGCGACGGTACGGTCACCCCGAGCTTCCACTTCTTGCTCAACGACACGGTGCGCATGGACACCCGCATCCCGCCGCTCGGGTTCGCGCCCGTGGATGAAGAGGACATGACCCCCGTGGGCCGCGACTACGGCGACGGCGCAGGCGGCTACCGAAACTTCGACGAGGCCAGCTTCCGAATCCCCGCATGCGGGGACGGCGCGCTCTCACTGCGGGTACGGCTGCGCTACCAGTCCAACACCGCCGAGTACATCGAGTTCCTGCGCACCGAGTCGCCCGTCTCGCTCGACCCCGAGATGGCCGGCCGGAGCTGGGGTGAGGTGGTCGAAGAGCAATGGCGGATGCACGGTGGCAACGAAGCCCACGACATGGAGGTCGTGACCGTGGCCCTCGGTGTCTCGCCCGTCGCGTGTCCCGAGCCTCCCGACGCGGGCATCGACGCTGCCGTCGAAGATACGGGTCCGAGCGACACCGACGCTGGGATCCCCGGCGGCGGCGGCGACTGCGGCTGTCGGGTGGGACGCGCAACAGCGATTCCTGCGCTCGCCTGGGCGAATCTGCTCCCGCTCGCGCTCGTCCTCTGGCGCCGCCGGCGGGCGTGATCGCCCATCTCCGCTAGATTCCGCGCCGCGTCCGGGGCGGAGGGAATTTCGGGGCGCGCTCGTCGTAGCCTCGTCGCTCTTCGCCCCACGGATGGGGCCTCATCGAAGGATCCGCCCATGCAGAAGCTCGCTCTCCTCATTCTCCTCTCCGCGCTCCCCGCATGTGGCGGACGCGGAGGTGGTCTGATCGCTCACGGCACGATCGTGAACCCGGTGGTGTCGGGGACCGTGAACCCGCAGCCCCTGGTGATCGACGACGACCGCGCCGAGGCACGGCATGGCCTCGGGGCCGGGACGGTCATCCACTCCGCTCGCCTTCTGCGCGCCGACGCGGGCGAGGTGTGCTTCGAGATCCAGGTCTCCGCCGTCGAGGACGAGGGCGTGTGGGCGAACCCGGCCGCTTGGGAGGCGCGCCTCATCTCCTCGACCGCGCCCGACGTGAACGTCGCAGGCGTGGCCACCGTGATGCCGATGGGATCGAGCTACGCCGTCTTCCCCGGCACGACGCCGCAAGAGCAGTACGCCGGCACCGAGACCTACTGCTCGCAGTGGGACAGCTACAACAACTGCATCTACTGGGCGACGCGCCCGGTCTACCAGACCATCTACGTCCCCTATAACTGGACCGTGAACTCAGGTATCGGTCAGGTCTGCTGGCCCAACAGCGGCATCGTCACCAACGAGACCACGTGGCTGCGCATGCGGATGGTCGATCCGGCCAACCCCAGCGGTCGGACCAGCCTCGGCGGGACCGGTCGCTCGGGCTTGAACTTCGAGTGGGACCTCGCGCTCTGAGTTCAGACCGGATCGCGGAGGGAGGGATCGTCGTTCGCGGGCGATCCCACCTGGCTGCCCACCTCCCGTAGCTCGAGCTGAGGATCGCGCGCCGCGAGCTCACGGAGCAGCGGCTCCACCGGCTGCGACATGTCCAGCCAAGCGCTCCGTATATCGGGCGGCACCACGATGGGCATCCGATCGTGCACGAGCTGGATCGCGTCCGACGCCGCGGTGGTGAGGATCACGAACGAGGCCTGCTTGCTCGTCGGCGACGGCTCCTCACCATCCTTCGGCTCGCCCTCTTTGCGTTCGACGTAATAGAGACCCGCGAACGTGAGGAGCGCGCCTCCATCGTGGAGGAAGTAGGCCTGCTTCGGCGCCTTCTTCCCTTCGCCCATGACCCGCCACTCATAGAACCCGTCCGCGGGGATGAGCGCACGCCGACGCTCGAGGGCGCTCCGAAACAGACCGTTGCTGCTTGCCGTCTCGCTCCGCGCGTTGAGCAAGAGGCCCTTCTTGTTGCGCAGCGTCCACCCGAAGCGGGCCAACCCCAACCGCCTGTCGGGCAGCGCCACGAGCATCGGCGCCTCTTGGGTGGGCGCGACGTTGAAGCGCGGCTTGATCGCGTCCGTGGCGAGCGAACCGTCGAGTTCCTCGGCGAGCTCCGTCGCGGTCTTGCCCACACTGTAGCGGCCACACATGGCGCGATGCTCCCGTGTCCAGGGAGGTCCGGCAACCTCGTGTTCGGCGGCGTCGCGCCTCTTTCAGCCTCGACGGTCTGTCGCGCCGTGGCATCATCGCTCGCGGATGACCCGGCAGACTACCGAGACGCGAGCGAAGAAGACCCGCCGCACCAGCGCCAAGCCCGCGATCCCGCCTCCGGCTCCCACGAAGCGGGACGCGAAGAAGGCGAGCAAGGTCAGCCAGCCGACGAAGGCCAAGCCCGCGAAGGCCAAGCCGAAGGCCAAACCCGCGAAGGCCTCGAATGGGCGCGACGACTTCGACTTCGACGCGCTGGTCGCCGCACGGCCCACCCGCGCCGAGCGCAGCGTCGCCGACGATCGCAGCCGCCGGGTGGACGACGTCTGCGCCGCCTGGGCTGCGCTCGTCGCAGAGCGCATGGCCGCCGATCAGGCCTTCGCCGAGCTCTACGAGGACTACCGGGGACGCTCCGGAGATCTCCGCTCGCTCTTCGCGTGGGACGCCCTTCACCACGCTGAGGCCCACCTCGCGCTGGTGAACAGCACCATCGGCCGTCACCTCTCAGACGATGGACGCGCGGACCCTCGGGTGATCCTCGCCGACCTGCGCTGGGAGCGCCGCAAGGTGGCCGCCGTCTACGCGATCAACGCGTTCGTCGCGGTGCTCAACCAGATGGGCCCGACCAAAGCCAAGTGGCTCGAGATGCAGGAGTTCGATCCCAAGATCGCGGTCCTCGCGCTCGCGCACCAGACCCTGCACTACGCCCTCGAGTCACTGCGCGTCGAAGCGCCGGCCGACATCACCGAGGCGATCCTCCGCGCGTCGCAAGACGAGAGCGCGTGGGCGGTCCAGCACCGGAGCGACGTCACCCGCCTGGCCTCCGCCGCCTCCGCCGCCGCGGTGTTCTTCCGCCTGGTGGGATCGACCGAACTGGTCACCGCCGAAGAGGTCGCGTCCCTCTACGCGACCCGCGCCCGCAAGCGCTGATTCCCTGGGGCTCCTGATTCCCTGAGCCCCCAGCCGCGCTTGCCTACTTCACCGCAGCTGCTGGGTGCTTGCTGCTGCGAGCGGGCGCACTTCTGGGGCGAGCGGCGCAATCCGGCAACCCGTCCGAATGCGTGGTCCTCCATCCCTCGGTACAGTCGGCCCGTGCCGTTCAGCACCATGCTCATCGAGCTGGCGGAGAAGATGGGCCTGCTGGCCGCGGCGGCTCTGCTCGTGGTGCTCGTGCCTCCGCTGCGTTCTCGACTGCTCGGCACCGGCCCGGTGCGCGGTCGCCGCACCGCCGCCGCGATCTTCGGCCTGCTCCTCTCGATCTGGGGCGCGATGCTGGGCCTCGAGGTCTCCGGCGAGCACTTCAACGTGCGCGCCATCGGGGTGCTCTTGGCCGCGTTCCTCGGCGGTCCGCTCGCGGGACTCGCCGCGGGGTTGGGTGCGGGCATCTTCTATGCGCTTCAGGTCGACGAGGCGACCGCGCCTTGGGTGTTGCTCGCATCGATCCTCGACGGAGTGATCGCGGGCCTCATCGCGCAGCGCAGGCCCGAACTCACCCGCGAGCCCATCCGCGCGGCCGGCGTCGCGCTCGTGGTGCAGTCGTTCCACATCCTCTTGGTCGGCGCGGGGCTGCTGCTCACGTCGCAGGCCCAGCGCTACATCCCCGCGTGGCCCGCCCACGTCGCCAAGCTCGCGGTGAACGCGGCCGGTGTGGGCTTGTTCGTCGCCGTCGCGCGGCTGATCGTGAGCCAACAGGAGAGCGCCGGAGCGCTCGCGAAGGCCGAGGCCGACGCGCAGGTCGCCGCGCTCCAGGCGCTGCGACGACGCCTCGAGCCGCACTTTCTCTTCAACGCGCTCAACGCGGTGCGCGCGACCATCAGGCGGGATCCCGACAAAGCGCGTGAGCTGGTCGCCGATCTCTCCGATCTCTATCGCTACTTGCTGACCCACCCCGAAGACGCGGAGCTGGGCGCCGAGGTCGAGCACGCCGCGAGCTATCTGGCGATCGAGCGGGTGCGTCTGGGCGAAGAGCGGGTGCACGTCGTTCTCGAGATAGGCGACGACGCGAAGCGGGTTCGGGTGCCATCCCTCTTGATCCAACCGCTCGTGGAGAACGCGGTGAAGCACGGGCTCGCTCGCCACGAGGGCGCGGGCACCATCACCGTGCGCGCGTCGCTGCAAGACACCGTGCTCGTGATCGAAGTGCGCGACGAGAGCGAGGGCGCCGTCCTGCCACCGATCTCAGAGCCTCAGGCGAAGTCCCAGCGCGGCGAGCCGACGGGGGAGGGCGCCCACGTGGCGCTGGCGACCTTGCGCGAGCGCCTGACCCGACGCTTCGGCCAGCAGGCCTCGCTCACCCTCGAGCAGCGCGAGCACGGCGCGAGCCAGGTGATCCGGATCCCGCTCGATCGTTCCACCATCTCGGGAGCGTCGGGGGAATCGGCGCCGATCGATCCGCCGTTGACCAGCACCAGGAGAGAGAGCGCATGACGACCCTTCAGCCGACGACCCCATCCCTTCGCGTGATGGTGGTGGATGACGAGCCCCTGGCCCGCGACGAGCTGCGCTTTCTGCTCGGCGAGGTGGGCGGCGTGGAGGTGGTGGCCGAGGCATCGAGCAGCAAAGACGCGCTCGCGCAGTTCGAGGTCGCGCAGCCCGACGCGGTCTTCGTCGATCTGCGGATGCCGGGACCCGACGGCCTCGCGCTCTCCGAGGCGCTGATGGCCCGCGCGCCGAAGCTCGCGATCGTGGTGGTGTCCGCGCACGACGAGGGCGCGATGCGCGGCTACGACGTCGGGGTCGTCGACTACGTACTGAAGCCCGCGCGTTTGCCGCGTTTGCGCACGGCGGTGGATCGGATCCGAGCGCGCCTCGAAGGCACCGAGCACGAGCCCGCGATCTCGGACGGAGAGGCCAAGCTCGAGCGCCTCGCGGTGCGTCGCCGCGGCCAGTTCGTGGTGCTCGACGTGAAGGACGTCGTCTACTTCGAGATGAAGGACGAGCTGGTTTGGGCGGTAACCGACACCGACCGGTTCGCGCTCGACCTCACGCTAGGCGCCGTCGAAGCGCGCCTGCCCGACGGCTTCTTCCGATCGCACCGGGGCTTCGTGGTGCGCCTCGATCGCATCGCCGCGATGGAGCCTAGCGGCGCTGGAACCTACGAGCTGATCCTCCACCATCCCGAGCGCCCTCGGGTGCCACTCGCACGGGAGCGCGCACGAGCGCTGCGCGAGATCATCCCCATCGCGGGGTAGCCCGACTCAAGGGTGCAGGGCGAACGAGCGATGGAACTGATCGCGCTCCGCTGCATCGCAGGCGCTCGGAGAGCAGACACTCGTGACCACGTAGATGCGCGGCGCCGACCAGTAGACCTCGGCTCTCGTCGACTCTCGTCCGGTCGACAGTTCGCACCGCCTGGATGTGGCCGACGGAGCTGCAGTGACGGTCAGTCCCGCGCCTCGGCACGTGGCGTCGAGCACGGCGTCGATCTGTACTCCGGCGATGTCGTAGCGGGCGTAGTCCTTCATGGTGACCTGATACGCCCCCGCTGGGCTCGACGCGCGATAGGAGTGATTGACCCAGAGGCCATCCGCGTCGCTGTGGTCTTCGTGCGCGTGCCGAAAAGACGCCGGGAAGCGGACGCGGAAACCAGCGCCGTCTGGGCTCGCGGTGACCCATCCGTCCTGTGCGACGGCGAGTGCAGCGAGGCCGCAGGTCAGTACGGCGGCGGAGAACCCGATGACACGCTCCGACACGCAGCGCTTCGACGTCCATGTCCTCGTCATGCGGCGCGCGTATCACCAGGCACCGTTCGCAACGAGGATCACGTGAGAGCGGCCGCACGGCACTCCGCCGATGGAGCGAGCTAACAAGGCACGCTGGCGGCGCGGACGATGGCGGCGAAGCCTGCTGCGTCCAGCGACGCGCCGCCTACCAACGCGCCGTCGATGTCGCTCTCGGCCATCAAGTCGCCGGCGTTCTCGGGCTTCACGCTCCCGCCGTAGAGAAGCGTGAGCTTCTCGCCGGCCGCGGCGTCGATGCGCTCGATGCAGCGCTTGCGAATCGCGGCGTGCATCTGCTGTGCGTCCTCCGGGCTCGCGACCTCACCGGTCCCGATCGCCCACAGCGGCTCGTAGGCCACCACGACGCGTCCGAGCGTCGAGCCGTCGCCCGCATCGAAGATGGCGTCGAGCTGATCGATGACGGTCTGCTCGGCCTGGCCCGCCTCGCGCTGCGCCAAGGTCTCGCCGACGCACACGATCGGCGTCACCCCCGATCGCAGCAACGCCGCGACCTTCTTCTTCACCAGCGCATCGGTCTCGCCGAAGAACTGGCGGCGCTCCGAATGACCCACGATACAGAAGCGGCAGCCCACATCCGCGAGCAGCGGCGCCGACACCTCGCCGGTGAACGCGCCCTTGTCCTCGAAGTGGACGTCCTGCGCGCACACGCCGATGCGGGTGCTCGCGAGCACCTTGGCGACCGTCGGCAGCGCGACGAACACCGGCGCCACCACCACGTCGACGCCCGTCACGCCAGCGACGGCATGCGCCACCCCGCGGGCCAGGGCCTCGGAGGCTGCGAGGTTGTTGTGCAGCTTCCAGTTGCCGACCACCAAGGGGGTGCGCGCGCCGCTGGTCATGGCCGCAGGGCCTCAACGCCCGGCAGGCGCTTGCCCTCGATGAACTCGAGGCTCGCGCCGCCGCCGGTGGAGATGTGCGAGAAGCGCGCGCTCAGCCCGGCCTGCTCGACCGCCGCGACCGAGTCTCCACCGCCCACGACGGTGAACGCGCCACCGTCTTGCACCGAGAGCCCGGCGAGCTTGCTCATGGCCTGGGCCACGCCGAGGGTGCCGGCTGCAAACGCCTTCACCTCGAACATGCCCATGGGCCCGTTCCAGAACACCGTGTGCGCCATGCCGAGCGCGCGCGCGAAGCGGGCGACGGACTTGGGACCGATGTCGAGCGCCATCTCGTCCGCGCCGATGTCGCGCAGGTCCGCGACGCGTCCGCTGGTGGCCTCGAGCGAGGTCGCGACGACCACGTCTTCGGGCAAGAGGATGTCGATCTTCTTCTCTTCCGCCCGTCCCAGGAGCGTCCGCGCCAGCGCGAGCTTGTCCTCTTCGAGGCGGCTCTTGCCCATGTTCGTGCCGCGCGCCGCGAGGAACGTGTTGGCCATCGCGCCGCCGATGATCAGCTGGTCGACCTTGTTGAAGAGCGCCTCGATGACCGCGATCTTGTCCGAGACCTTCGCGCCGCCGAGTACCGCGACGAAGGGGCGCTCGGGGCTGCCGAGCAAGTTCCCGAGCGCGGTGAGCTCGGCCTCCATCAACAGACCTGCCGCCCGATCGCGGAAGTGCTTGGGCAGGGCCACCACCGACGCGTGCTCTCGGTGCGCAGCGCCGAACGCGTCGTTCACGTAGCAGTCAGCCAGCTTCGCGAGCTGCTGCGCGAATCCGTCGTCGTTCTTCTCTTCCTCGGCGTGGAAGCGGAGGTTCTCCAGACACGCGATCTGGCCGTCGCGGAGATCCTGGACGACCTTCTTGGGTCCATCGCCGACGCAGTCGTCCGCGAGCAAGACCTCGACATCCATCAACTCGGCGAGCTTGAGGGCCGCGGGCTCCATCGAGTACTTGGCATCGACGCCCTTGGGCCGGCCGAGGTGCGAGCCGATGAGCACGCGCGCGCCCTTCTCCATCGCGAGCTTCAGGGTGGGGACAGCCGCCCGGATGCGGGTGTCGTCAGTGACCGTCTTCCCATCGAGAGGGACGTTGAAATCGACACGGACGAAGAGGCGCTTGCCCGCCAAGTCGAGGTCACGGATGGAGCGGATTCCTTCGAGCATCACTACCTTTCGGCGCCGATCCGGCGCACGTCTCTCATCGTCGAAACTGGGCGTCGGATCTTGGGCTTCAGCCCTTGCTCCCCATCAGGGAGGCGAGATCGACCATGCGATTGGAGAAGCCCCACTCGTTGTCGTACCAGGCGTTGACCTCGACGAGGTCCCCACCGACCACGGCCGTCTGCGACGCGTCCAAGATCGAGGACCGGGGATCACCGATGTAGTCGCTCGACACCAAGGGGCGACGCTCGACACCGAGGATGCCCTTCAAGGGTCCATTGGCGGCTGCGTCCATCGCCGCGAGCACTTCATCGACGGTGGTCTGCTTGCCGACTACGGCGGTCAGACACGTGAGGCTCACGTCGGGCGTAGGCACCCGGATGGACGTGCCGTCCAGCTTGCCCTTGAGCTCGGGGAGCACCAGGCCGATGGCCTTCGCGGCGCCTGTGGACGAGGGGATCATCGAGAGCGCCGCGGCGCGCGCGCGGCGCAGATCCTTGTGGGGCAGATCGAGGATGTTCTGGTCGTTGGTGTAGCTGTGCACCGTGACCATGTGCCCCTTGAGGATCCCGAAGCTGTCGTTCAGCACCTTGGCGATGGGCGCCAGGCAGTTCGTGGTGCACGAGGCGTTCGAGACGATGCGATGCGTGCTCGGATCGTAGCTGTCGCTGTTGATCCCCATGCAGAACGTCGCGTCGATGTCCTTGTCGCCCGGCGCGCTGATGATCACCCGCTTGGCGCCCGCGCTGAGGTGCTTCTGGCAGCCCGCCTGATCCCGGAACACGCCCGTGCACTCGAGCACGATGTCGACGTTCAGGTCCTTCCAGGGCAGCTCGGCGGGATCCCGCTTGGCGAAGATCGGGATCTTCTTTCCATCGATCGTGATGCTGTCCGTGCCGGCCTCCACGCTCTTGCTGAAGCGGCGGTGGACCGAGTCGAACTCGACCAAGTGGGCCAACGTCTTCGGATCGGTCAGGTCGTTGATCGCTACGAGCTCGAGATCACCGCCGCTCTCGAAGAGCACGCGGGTGACACAACGTCCGATGCGGCCGAAGCCGTTGATAGCAATGCGGGTCGCCATGGGGTGGCCTCCTCATCCCAATCCGACCGGGAGAGGTTCTCCGGTGCGTTCGGGGGCGCCGACTCTACCCAGCGACCCCGGGTGCCACAAGGGACAACGCGGGCGCGTGTCGTAGACCAATGGCGTGGGTCAGCTTCGAGGACGGAACGCGAAAGGCCCGCACGATGGCGAGCCTTCCGAATCGATGCGGACCCGAGGTCCGAGGTGCTCACTCCGCGGGGAGAGCAGCCTCATCGCGAAGCTCGGTGCCGACGAGCGAGAGCATCTCGGTCGCGAAGGCGAGGATCTCGGTGCGCTGGTAGCCGCTGCTCTTCAGCTCCCGGAACACCGACTTGGCCAAGATGCGGAGCGCCTTGGGCTGGGCGGCGGTGGGGGTCGCGGCGCTGTTGCTGTCACTCATGCCCCTTGTAGAGCAGACCTCGTGCCACTCGGGCAAGTTCCGGGATCGATTAGTCTTTCCAGTAGTTTACGGGTCACATTATGCCGGCCAACCGGCCGGTTTCGTGTTTTCCGCGCAGGTAGGTTCGCAGCCAGAGGTCCTCTGGTGCGAAGGCCACTGCGCACTGCGCGTCGATTGGTGCGCGCGTGCTAGGGACGCGCGTGCCTGCTGCCTGTCTTCCTCCGCCCGGTGACACCAACACCCTCTGGGTGATCGATCTCTCGGGCTTTGTGTTCCGCGCGTACCACGCGCTGCCTCCGCGAATGACCTCGCGGGGCGAGCCGGTCCACGCGGTGCACGGCACCATCGGGACCCTGCAGAAGCTGATCGGGGAGAACCGACCCGCGTACCTCGCGGTGGCCATCGATAGCCGGGAGTCCAAGCGCAAGGAGCGCTACCCCGAGTACAAGTCCAACCGGAAGGACCGCCCACCGGATCTAGAAGAGCAGGCCGGTCGCGTCCGCGAGATCGCCGAGGCCTACGCTATCCCGTGTCTCGAAGCGGTGGGCTGGGAGGCCGACGACGTGATCGCCGCGGTGGTGAAGCAGGCACGCGAGGCTGGGCTCGGCGTCGTCATCGCGAGCGCCGACAAGGATCTCCTTCAACTGGTCGGCGACGGAGTGGTGATGTGGGACGGGATGCGAGACCGCATCTTCGGCGTCGAAGAGACCCGCGAGCGCATGGGCGTCGAGCCCCATCAAGTGCGTGACTACTTGGCGCTCGTCGGCGACAGCTCCGACAACGTCCCCGGCGTTCCGTCCGTGGGTCCCAAGACCGCGGCGACGCTCTTGGCCGCCTATGGCACGTTCGATGGGGTCTACGCGCACCTCGAGGAGATCGAAAAGAAGTCCCTGAAGGAGAAGCTCGCGCTGCACCGCGACAAGGCGGATCTCTCTCGCGAGCTCGTCACGTTGAACGACGCGCTGCCGCTCCCCTTCGAGCTGCCTGCGCTCAAGTGGGGCGGCGCGGATCTCCCCAAGCTCAAGGACCTGTTCCGACGCCTGGAGATGACCACGCAGCTCGCCGGCATCGATCGCTGGGCCGCGATGGCGGGCATGAAGGTCGACCGCGCGCCGGGCGATGCACCGCCGCCGAAGGTCCGCGTTCGCCGCGAGCCGCGCGAGAAGGTGCCGTTCAAGCCCAGCGCCCCAAAGCTCCTGACGACGCGAGACGAGCTGAGCGCGTTCGTCGCTTCAGCGTCGAGTGAAGGCGGTTCCATAGCGCTGTGGTCGGTGCTCGAAGACGGACTGCCCGGACGCGCGCCACTGGTGGGTCTCGCGCTCGCCGTCACCAGTGAAGGAGTAGGGCAGGGCGCGTACCTCCCGCTGGGACACGTCTATCTAGGTCGCCCCGATCAGCTGAAGCTCGCCGAGGTCGCCGAGGTGTTGAGCGCGCTTGCGCCCGAGACCCGCGTCGTCGTCCACGATCACAAAGCCGAGCGTCACGTGTGGGCCGCGAACCCGGCGCCGTGGCTGACGATCCGCCCCAGCCTCGAGGACACGATGCTGGGCAGCTATTTGCTCGAGGTCGACAAACACGCCCACCGCCTCCAAGACGTGGCTCAGTCCGCGCTGAGCCATGAGCTGCTCCCCTTCGAGCTGGGCAAAGGAAAGAACAAGGCCCGGCTCTCGGAGCTGGAGGTCGAGCGCCTCTTGCCGTTCGCAGCGATGCGCGCCGAGGCGTTGCTACTCACGGCGAAGGCCCAGCGCGAGTCCCTGGAAGAAGAAGAGCTCACCAAGCTCTACCGAGAGATCGAGCTCCCGCTCTCCGAGGTCCTCTACGAACTCGAGCGCACCGGCGTCGCGATCGACGTCGATCGTTTGGGCGAGCTGTCGAAAGACTTCGAGGTCCGCATGGCGTCCCTGGAGACGCGCTGTCACGAGGCCGCGGGTCATCCGTTCCCGGTGCGCTCCCCGCGCGCGCTGGAGGTCGTGCTCTTCGACGAGCTCTCGCTGCCCGTCCTCAAGCGCACCAAGACCGCGCGCTCCACCGATCACGAAGTGCTCGAAGAGCTCGCCCCCGCGCATCCGTTGCCCGAGTTGGTCTTGGAGCTGCGCATGCTCGAGAAGCTCAAGGGCACGTATCTAGATGCGCTGGCGCGCGAGCGGGATCCCATCGATCACCGGGTGCATCCCCGATTCAACCAAGCGGTCACCGCGACGGGCCGCTTGAGCTCGTCGGATCCCAACCTCCAAAACATCCCGATTCGCACCGAAGAAGGCCGCCTGGTCCGCGAGGCCTTCATCGCTCCCGAGGGCTTCTCGATCGTGTCCCTCGACTACTCCCAGATTGAGCTCCGGGTATTGGCCCACGTGAGCCAGGATGTGGAGTTGCTCGACGCCTACCGCGGCGCGACCGACGTCCACGTACGCACGGCCAAAGCCATCTTCGACGTGGACGACGAAGGCGTGACCCGCGAGATGCGCGGACGCGCCAAGACCGTGAACTTCGCGGTCATCTACGGCCAGACCGAGCACGCCCTGGCCCGCAACCTACGAATCCCCCTGGACGAAGCCGCCCGCTACATTCGCGCGTTCTTCACCCGCTACGCTGGCGTAACGAGATGGCTCGACACGATGGTCGACGAAGCCCGCCTGAATGGCGGCGTCCGCACGCTCTTAGGCCGGAAGCGCGACATCCCCGCGATCATGGCCCGCGGCCGAATGGAGCGCTGGGGCGCCGAGCGCATCGCGAAGAACACCCCCATCCAAGGCAGCGCCGCAGATCTCATGAAGCTCGCGATGCTCGCAGTCGATCGCGTGCTCGCCGATGCGCGAAGCCGAATGATCCTGACCGTCCACGACGAGCTGGTGATCGAGATGGCCGACGAAGAGTGCGACACCCTGCTCCCCAAGGTGGTCCACGCGATGGAGACCGCCTACCCGCTAGACGTGCCCCTCGTCGTCGAACACGGCCGAGGCCGCACCTGGAAAGACGCGCACTGACCAAAAGGGGACGGTCCTCGATAGTTCGATAGCCGCTAGACACTGTCAGGGAGGCGCGGCAGGCAAAAAGGGGACGGTCCTCGATAGTTCGATGGGCGGCCGCAAGCCCGCTGGGTCTCCCGGCGCGTCGCCCGCCGAGGCGAGCCCCGCGTCGTCCATCTCACCGCGACAGCGCGCAGAGCACCGTCGCAATCCCGACAGCTAGCTTCCGCGATGAACTCGGGGTCCGCCTTCAGGTAGCCGATGGCGTCCACGAACGTGGTGGATTGAAGGGTGGAACTCGCGCAGACTCCGTGCCGAGCAGCTCACCGTGTCAGCGTAGTCGCCTCATACGGTGATGCTTTCGTAGGCGATCAGGTCCACGAGCACCCGCTCCATCACCCGGCGGGCCTCCGACGTGGCCACTGCCAGTGCGCGATGCATCGCGGCGTCCTTCTCATCGCGGCTGGCACAGCTGCGGGAGTAGCGCTCGAACGCGGTCAACGACGACACCAACTCGGCGACTTGGTTTGGGCACTCGCACGCCAGCTGCGACGGGCGCTCCCGTAGCGCGCCGAGCTGCGCATCGGTGAACTCCGCAGGATGCTGCAGATCGCCTCCGCGGGCCGTCCGAATCTCGCCCCGGGGCGCAACCTTCGGCGGCGTGCTCGACGAGCCGTCGGCCAGCAGCCCTCGGACGATGGCGCTCATCATCTGGGTCTTGAGCATAGGAATGCTCACCGGCGCGCGTAGCACCCGTCGCTTGTCGCCTGTGAGATGCTCGACCGCGCTCCGAGAAGCAAACCGGTATACGGTGACGAACAGCTCCGCGGCGCTCGCTCTGACGAGGCGGTCCGCCGTCGATACCGGATCAGGACCCAGGCGATCGAGGTCCGCGACGATGACCTGGGGCGACTCCTTCGCGGTGAAGCGAATGAGGTCCTCCAGTTGGGTCCCGGTCCACACGATCTCCAGGCCCTCCGCGTCTTGTGGACGCTCGTGGAGCTGAGCGGGGAGCTGCTCGTCGAGAATGGCTACGCGAATGGTCTTGCTCACGGTCAGTACTCGTCGTTGGAGGCCGGTCCCCAGCTGCGGGTGCCTCTCTAGGGCCCTGTCCAGAGGCTGTCAATAGAATCTATGGACATAGCGTTGTTTTGGCGGGTTGGAGGGAGGGCGAGCGGCTGTGGACGACGCCGCGAGATGGAGACCGCCGGGGCGTCGATGGTCACCGCTCTTGCACAGGCGTGGCGCGTCGCCTCGCTTCTGACCGGTCATGACGTTTGTTTCTGCGGCGCGGCGATTGCTAGGGGCGGCACCGAGCGTGCTCCCTCGACCCCATCCCCACCGTCGGGGAACCTCCCCGGCAACGCCAGACCCATCTACTTCCGCGAAGCGAGTGATCTCATGGATGCTGACGGGACCCACGCCCGCGCCTCCAGTGCGGCAACCGCTCGAGATCAGCGCTCTACGCCGCTGGATTGGGCCCGCGCTGCTTCTGTCCACCACGCCGGTGTTGGTGATCGTCCTCTGGATGATCTGCGCGCACTTCGACGGATCGATCGTGGCATTCGTCACTGGGATCGACGCGGCCACGTTCGCGCGCCTGGTTCCCCGCCCGAGCTGGTCCGCGCTCGGCATCCTCGTCGGCTGGGTGACGTTAGAGGGCGTGCTGCTCGGCGCACTGCCGGGGAAGACCCTCCTCGGACCGGTGACGCCGAGCGGCGAGCAGCCCCAGTATCGCCTCAACGGCATCGGTGCGTGGATCGCGACGCACGGCCTCTTGCTGGTCACCTGGGCGGCGGGGTTGTGGTCGGCGACTGCGGTGCTTCGCGAACTCGGCTCGCTGCTGGTGATTCTGAACGTCTTCGCGCTCGGGTTCTGTGTGTTCTTGTACTGGAAGGGTCGCAACTACCCATCGAGCAAGGACGCGACATACACGGGATACCTGCTGTTCGATTTCTTCCAGGGCATCGAGCTGCACCCGCGATGGTGCGGCGTGAGCCTGAAGCAGCTCATCAATTGCCGAGTGTCGATGATGGGCTGGAGCGCGCTTTCCCTGGTATTCGCGCTGCACCAGCACGAGGCGTACGGCGCGATCAGCAGCTCGATGGCCGTCTCGTCGGGACTGGTGATCCTCTATCTGCTGAAGTTCTTCGTGTGGGAGGGTGGGTATTTCTCCTCGCTGGACATCACGCACGACCGCTTCGGCTTCTACATCTGCTGGGGCGTCCTGGTGTGGGTCCCGGGGGTCTATACGATCTTCGGCCAGTATCTCGCGGACCGGCCTGACGACCTGCCAGCGCCGGTCGCGATCGGGATCGTGATCGTGGGCCTGCTCGCCCTGTGGATGAACTACGCCGCGGATGCGCAGCGGCAGCAGGTGCGCGCGACGCAGGGCCGAGCGAAGCTGTGGGGCCGCCCGCCGCGCACCCTCGTCGCGCACTACCGCACCACCGATGGCTCCGAGCGCAGCAACCTCTTGCTCACCTCGGGCTACTGGGGAGTCGCCCGCCATTTCCACTACCTCCCCGAGCTCGTGCTCGCGTTCTGCTGGGCGGTCCCCGCCGGCTTCACGAACGCGGTGCCGTACTTCTACTTCGTCTTCCTGACCATCCTCCTCGTCGACCGCGCCGGCCGCGACGACGCTCGGTGCCGCGCGAAGTACGGCGAGACCTGGGACGAGTACCGCCGCCTCGTCCCGTACAAGATCATCCCGGGCGTCTACTGAGCGCGGATCGATTCGAACGTCCATGGGAAGGGCTCGATCGGGGTGGAGCGGCAGTGGCCGCTGAAGCAGCCGGGCCCTCAGCTACACGGTGCAGCCGCCGCCGTCGATGCTGCTGCTGCCACTGCTGCCACTGAAGCCGGCCGTCCTGCCTCACCGCCGCGAAGAGGAACTCGTCGAGGGGATAGGCCGGCTCTCATCCGTCACCAGCACGGTCCGCGGCACTCCGGTGATCAGCGTGTCGATCGTCGTCCGGTCCGCGCCGAGCACAGCGAGGTGTTCTGCGTTCGAAAGCGTCACGAGGTGTCGCTTGTCCGCGTAGATCGCGTGCGCCCTCGGGTGCGGCGTGACCACCCTCGCCTCGGACCTCGCGGATCAGGTGCTGATTCCCTCGAGTGGGGTGAGCATCGATGTGGGACCGGATTCCCTGTTCTTGGGGCAGCTCCCCACTCCGGCGTCAGATCACGCAGCAGGTGCTTGGCACTCGGATCGAGCGCGCCCTTCATGCGCTCAGCGCAGATCCTCGGGTGGTCCGCTCATCACCTGACCTCCCGGCGTGCTCGCGCTCGAGGCCCGCGATGGGATCCCCGGGCGCCAGGACCACGCAGGTGCCCTCGATGCATGCGGTGCCCAACACGCAATGCATGGTGTCGCAGCGCTCGCCTGCAGCCGCGGCAGCGACGCAGCCAATGGTGGTGCATCGGAGTCCAGGTGCGCACCGCGAGCGACCCCCACAAGGATCGCCCAAGTCTCCGATGCCACTGCAGACGCCCGCCACGCAGGTGCCATCGGCGCACTCGCTGTCGCCGTGGCAGTCGCTGCACCAGCCGAGCGTGCATGCGTACCCAGCCGCGCACCGCCATCCGCACCACTCGCCGAGGGCAGGCAATGGACGGCAACGATCGGGCCCACACCCGTTGAATCCACAGAACGCCTCGTCGGCGCAGCCGCCGCAGAGGTCGGGCCACGTGACCGCGGCGCGACATGCTGCAGGGTTCAAGACCGTTCCACTCGGGTCGAGGGGCACCGCACAGGCGCCATCCGCGTCCTCCACGCAGCGCGCGAGCATCGCTTCGTCGACGAGTGCCCGAGCCGCGTCTGGGTTCGCGCGAATGGCCGCCGCGATCTCCGACGGGGGCGCACACACGGTCTCCGCCGAGCGGCCCACCTCGAGGTCACAACGCGTCGCACGCGCGCACAGCGCCTGGTCCCGGGTGGTGCTCGCCGCGATCACCGCATCCACGTGCTCCGACGCGTCAGCATCGGCATCGCCGGTGTCATGCGTTTGTGCGCACGACCCGATGAGCACCGCTGCGAGCATCCATCCACGCATGCCTCGATCCTAACAGCGGTGGGAGGTCCTCGTCGAACGCAGGCGACGGCTGTGAGCTGCGTTCCCCGAGAGCCTCGAAGAGTCGGGAGGACGCCTCCTTCGATCAAATCGAAGCGTCTGCGCATGTCGAGGAAGTGGCTAACGCGTGCTCTCGCGCTCCAGCCTCGTGAGCGCCTCCGCGAAGCGTTTCGGATCATGGGTCTTGAGCGCGAGCATCGCGGCGAGGCGTTCCAATCGACGCTCTGCGTGCTCCGCGCGACCCAACGCCGCGTCCGCTCGGCGGCGACGCTCGTTCTCGAGCAAGAGGCCCATGCCTCCGCTCAAGGCGAGTAACAGCGCGAGCGCCAACGCTTCGGTGCCGGTCGCTGCGGTCGCCGCGCCGAAGAAGGCGCGGATGCCCGAGGCCAGCGCGAAGATCGCGCCGCCCATCAGGCCTACCGCAGCCGAGAGGATCGCGAGCAAGCGTCCCGGGCCCGGGCGCAGCATCCGCACCCCGATGCCTCGGTAGAAGTCGGCCTCACGATCGAGGCGCTGGGTCAGATCATCGAGGGGGTCGCCGCCGTCGGCGGACGCGCGCAACGCGGGCAGCGTCGAGTGATCTTGCACAGCCTGCCACTCGGCATCTTCGGCCTCACCGCGCGAGACGACGCTCTCGGCGGTGCGCTGCATGCTGCGCACTGTGCTGCGGGCCGCGCTCACGGCGGCAGACGCGACCGCGCGGGCCTGACGCGACGCCTTGCTGTGATCGCCGAACGACGCGGGTTCGTTCCACCGAAGCGGTCGGCTGGGGCGCTCGTCCTCGATCGAGGCGACGGCGGAGTCGGCGACGTCGGCGAGGTCGCCCTCTACGATCAGTACGGGCTCGCTGGCGGTGTTCAAAGCGGCCGCGGCGGCGCTGCTCACCGCCGCGGTGCTGTTCGCGACCGCGCCCGCGCGCCGGGGGTACGGGGTGGGCGACGACGGCGCGGCCGAGAGAGTAGTGGGGCCGGAGGCAGCCGGCGGTAGCGCTGCGGGCGCGGCGACGGCTGGCGCTGCGGCCGCAGGAACAGGCGTCGGGTCACGCCGGTGCCCGCTCGGCGTCGGGCTCACCTTGGGGGCCTCAGTCTCTAGAGGACCGCGCTCGGCAGGACCAGAGTCCCGCTCGGGTTCGGGGCCGTCCTTCGGAGAGTCGATCAGCGCCGCGCTCTTGGTCACGGCGCAAGGATAGTCGATCCGGCTACCGCGATCCTCCTGCTACTCGAAGCGCCCACCTCAGCCTTTGCCCGACACGAACGCGCCGACGCCCTCCGCGAGCTCGGGTGCGCTGAGCGCGCGCTGACCGTGGCGGTACTCGATCGCGAGGGCTTCGTGCAGCGGTCGACCGAGCGACTCGTAGGTCGCGCGCCTGTCGCTGCGCACACATGTCTGAGGGAAGCGCGCGATGTCGCTCGCGAGCGCCTCCGCCGTGGCGCGGGCTTGGGCCTTGGGGACCACCCTGTCCACCAAGCCCATGCGCAGCGCTTCGTCCGCGGCGACCGGGCGCCCCGTGAGGATCAGATCCATGGCGCGCCCGAGCCCGACGATGTGGGGCAAGCGCACCGTGCCTCCGTCGATCAGCGGCACCCCCCAGCGACGACAGAAGACCCCGAGGATGGCGTCCTCTTCCATCACCCGCATGTCGCACCAGAGCGCGAGCTCGAGCCCGCCCGCGACCGCGTGCCCCGCGATGGCCGCGATGACGGGCTTGTCGAGCAACATGCGCGAAGGCCCCATCGGGCCATCGCCGTACTCTTCCAGGCGGTTCATGTCGCTACTGCCCATGGCCCGCAGATCCGCGCCCGCGCAGAACGTTCCGTGATCCCCGTAGAGCACCCCGCAGCGCGCGCCGTCGTCGGCCTCGAACGCCCGGAACGCATCGGCGAGCAACAGGGCGGTGGCCCTGTCGACGGCGTTACGTCGCTCGGGGCGATCGAGGATCACGGTGGTCACATGGCCTGTGGCTTCGACACGTACGCTCATGCGGGGGAGGGTAGCGGCTTTGGCGAGCAGACTGGCGCGATGAGAACGATCGGCGCGTTGTGTCTCGTGGGCTGTCTGGTGGGCTGCGGGAGCTGCGACGCGCCGCGCGAAAGCGACCCCGTCGAGCCGAACTCGACGGGCGGCACGAGCCCCGCCGATCCCGCGCTCGTGTGGACCCTCAGCCCTGCGCCAGCGACGACGAGTGCATGGTGGGCACACCGCGCGACTGCTGTACGTCGTACTGCCCCGAGGACGCCGTGGCGTGGAGTCGCGCGCGATGGGCGGAGTACCAAGACATGTGCGCGATCGTCGAGTGCACCGCGCCAGAGGCTCTGGCGTGCCGTCCAGAGGCAGCTCGGGACTTCACCGCGGTGTGCCGCGCGGGCCGCTGCACGCTGGCGGAGTGAGCTGCGTCAGGCTCGGCGCAGGGTGCCCGACAAGATCCGCTCGCCGCCGCTCAACCGCAGCGCGCCGTCGTCGTCGATGCCGACCAGCGTGCCTTGGTGCTGATCGATGAGGACCTGCTGTCCTATCCAGGCGAGGTGGCTGGTGAGATCGCGTTTGAGCGCGTCGCGCTGGCCCGCGTGCAGCTGATCCACCCGGGCTTCGATCGCACTCAGGACGTTGGCGAGCACCGTCTCTCGGGTGAGCGAGTGATTCGACGCGAGCCGAAGCGACGTCGCGGCTTCGGCGAGCTCCGGCGCAAACACCGTCCGGTTCACGTCGAGCCCCACGCCGATCACGAAGGGACCGACACGGTTTCCCATCGAGCTCGACTCGACGAGGATGCCGGCGCACTTGCGGTCGCCGATCAAGACGTCGTTGGGCCACTTGCAGCGAGCGTCACTGGCATACCCACTCACCGCGTCGCGCACCCCGAGACCGACCGCGAGCGTGAGCCAGGGGAGCTGCGCGCCATCGAGCGTGCGTCGTTCGAGGATGGAGAAGTAGAGGTCTTCTCCGGGAGGCGAGGACCAGACGCGACCGTGGGCCCCGCGCCCGCGATCCTGGGCGTCGGCGACGATCACGAGGCCGCTCGGTGCGCCGCCACCCGCAGCCTCGCGCACATCGTCGTTGGTCGAGCCGGTGCGCTCTTTCAAGTCGAGCGAGCGACCATAGCTTCGGCCGATCAGCGCCCCCGTGATGCTCTCGCGATCGAGCGCCGTCACACGATCCAGTCGAGCGCGAGATCCATCGCTGCCGCCGAGTGGGTGAGGCCGCCGACGCTGATCACGTCTACGCCCGCCGCCGCGATCACCGCGACGCGCTCCAACGTCACGCTGCCGGAGACCTCGATGAGCGCGCGGCCGGCGATGATCCCCACCGCCTTCTTCAGCTCCGCGTCGTCGAAGTCGTCGAGCATGATGATGTCGGCCCGCGCACTCAGGGCCTGATCGAGCTCTTCGAAGGTTTTCACCTCGCACTCGATGCGAGAGGTGTGAGGCGCATAGGCGCGGGCCCGCTCGATGGCGTTCTTCACCCCACCGACTGCAGCGATGTGGTTGTCCTTGATGAGCACAGCCGAGCTCAAGTCGTCCCTGTGGTTGTGCCCGCCGCCCGCGCGCACGGCGTAGCGCTCGAACGCGCGAAGGCCCGGCGTCGTCTTGCGGGTGTCGGCGATGCGGGCCTTCGATCCGGCAGGGAGGGCGTCGACCAGCGCGCGGGTCTTGGTCGCCACGCCACTCATGCGCTGCACGAAGTTGAGCGCGACGCGCTCACCTTTGAGGATGGCGTTGGAAGGTCCCGAGACGTGGGCGGCGACGGTCTTGGGCGCCAAGCGCTCGCCGTCGCGCACTCGACGCTCGATCTTCACGTTCGTGTCGACCGCGGCGAAGACGGCCTCGAAGACGTCGAGGCCCGCACACACCAAGGGCACCCTGGCGATCAGCTCGGCTTCCCCCGTCAGCTCGGGTGGCACACAGGCGTCCGTGGTGACGTCGCCGCGGCCCAGGTCTTCCAGCAGCGCGCGGCGCACCAGATCGTCGATCACGACACGCGGGATGGGAGCGAGAAAGAGGTCGGTCACCGGCGTTCGCTACCACGCCGCGACCGCCGCGCACGCCCGACGGTTTGCGCTACCTTCGCGCGCCCATGACCCTCCTCGATCTCGACAACGATCCCATCTGCCTCGTCCCCGGTTTTTCGTTCGCGGCGATGGCCGCGGGCATCAAGAAGAACGGCAAGCCTGACCTGGCGCTGATCGCCGCCGATGGTCCGGTGAACGTGGCCGCGGTCTACACCCGCAACCTGGTGCGCGCGGCGCCGGTGCTGGTGTCCGAAGAGCGCACCAAGCGAGGCACGTTGCGCGCGGTGCTGATCAACGCGGGCAACGCGAACGCCTGTACCGGCAAGCCCGGGCTCGAGGCCGCGCGGGCCACCACGCTCGCGGTCAGCAAGACGCTCGGCTGTCCGGTCGCCGAGATTGCGCCGGCCTCGACGGGCGTCATAGGCGCCCAGCTCCCGACGGCGAAGATACTCGCGGCCATCCCTTCGTTGACCTCGGCGCTCGCCCCCGACGGCGCGTTCGACGTCGCCCGCGCGATCATGACGACCGACCAGTGGCCGAAAGTGGCGCGGGCTCAGTTCGCGGTGGGCCGCAAGCGCGCCACGGTGCTGGGGATCGCGAAGGGAGCCGGGATGATCCACCCCGACATGGCGACGACGCTGGGCTTCTTAGTCACCGACGCGGGCGCCTCGCCGGCGCTCTTGCGCGCGATCCTGAAGCGCGCGGTCGACGCGACCTTCAACAGCATCAGCGTCGATGGCGACACCAGCACCAACGACACCATCGTGCTCATGGCGTCGGGGCTCGCGGGCCCGGTTCGCGCCAACACCAAGGAAGCCAAGCGCCTCGAGGACGCGATCACCGAGGTGCTCGGGGATCTCGGTGAGAGCATCGTGCGCGACGGGGAAGGGGCCCAGCACGTGGCCCGCATCGAGGTTGTCGGCGCCAAGAGCGACGCAGATGCGCGGCGCGCCGCCAAGACCATCGCGACCTCGCCGTTGGTGAAGACTGCGATGCACGGAAAGGATCCCAACTGGGGCCGTATCCTCGCGGCGGCGGGTCGCTCCGGCGCGCGCTTCGATCCGGCGCAGGCCGAGCTCACGATCGAGGGCCATGTGGTGTTGAAGCGCGGGCTGCCGCTGGGCGCCGAGGCCGAGAAGCCCGCCGCGCAGGCGATGCTCTCGCCGAAGTACACGATTCGCTTGCGCCTCGGTCGTGGTCCCGGCGCCGCCCACTACCTCACGTGTGATCTCGGCTCGTCGTACGTCGCGGTGAACGCCGACTACCGGAGTTGATCCATCCAGCACACGTCAGTCCAGCACGAGACCGGACGGCACATGCGCGGTGGGTGCGGGATCGCCGACCAGCGGCCGCAGATCGATCTCGATGGTGCGGCAGATGGCGGTCATCGCGACGTCGGTGGGCTGTCCATCGAAGGGGTCCGCTGTGAGCTGGCCCAGGCGATTGGTGGTCTCGTAGACCCAGCCGATCAGCGTCGAGATCGGGACCACCATCCAGATGCCCACGCCGCCGATCACGTCGAGGATCGAGAAGGGCAACATCACGATGAAGATCCACACGAAGACGGTCGAGGCCGTGGTGTAGTGCGGCAAGAGCGGCGTGCTCTTGATGCGCTCGCACCCGCCTTGGTGATCCCACATGAAGCGCACCATCGTGCGCAGCTCGAGATGCCTCGTGGTCCCTCGAATGATCCCCATCCGGACCAGCGACTCGATCCGCGCTGACTGGGTGCGCAGCAGATGGTTGGGCACGTTCGGACACCCCTTCACCTCCACGAGCTCGTCCCGAGAGAGGTAGGGCGCGAGCACCTCATCCCAGTCGAACTGCCTGCGGAGCGAGAGCCGTAGAGCGTTGATCCACGCGAGGTGCCGCAGGACGAGCTCGCGCCGGATTCGGTCCAGCTCACCTGGCTCGAGACCGCCATCGTCGGGCGCCTCCACGAAGTCGACGACCGAGACGGCGAACGTGCGGCTCACGTTCACGATGGCGCCCCAGATTTTTCGCCCCTCCCAGAAGCGGTCATAGGCCTGGTTGTTCTTGAAGCCCAAGAAGAGCGCGATGGCCATGCCCAGTGCGCCCGTGGGGACCGCGAGCGCGCTCGTGTGAAGCTCGAAGCGCCAGTCGAGCAGCACCGCCACCGCCGCGAGGGCGGCGATCGGGATCGCGCGCGGCAGCGACCACAAGACGAGAGCGACGTGACGATGGGGCGCGGCGAGGAGCATCGGCGGCGGAGAATGCCAGAAGCGCGGACCGCGCGTAGCGGGGCGCTTGTGAGGTACATCTCCGCGCCATGATTCGCGCGATGGTTCTCTGGGGTGTCCTCTTGTCTCTCTCGCTATCGACGGTGGCTCGCGCACAAGAAGCGCGTGATGTCGTGCCGGTGGCGCGGGTCGTGGCGACGGCCGGGGTCGCTGGCCGCTTCGCGGAGGCCCGATGCACAGGGGCGGAGCGGGTCGTTCCCCATCCCAGCGTCGGGTTCACCGGGGCGCTCGACACGCCCTCGACGTCGAGCGGGGACACCATGCTGATCGACACCGGCGGTCTCCTCGCGCCGCACGGTGTCGTGCGCTTCGCGAATCGGGATCTCCCCGACGCAGTCGCCGAGATGATCCACGGGCTCGGCTACGGCGCGTTGGCGTTCGGCGAGAACGATCTGGGCGCGCCGCGAGCGCGCACGCTGCTGGTCGCGGACGCGCTGCATCGGCGCGGAATCGACTACGTCGCGAGCAATCTCCGCTGCGAGGACGAGCACCCCCTCTGCGCCTCAGTGCGCGACGCGAGCGAGGTTGCGCCCATCGTGCGGGTCGGATCCGAGCGCGCGACCTTCCTCGCGTTCCTCGATCCCGAGGTGCTCGCGCGGGTCGCGCCCGACCGGTCCGAGGGCCTGCGGATCCAACCCATCGACGAGAGCCTCGCCGCCGCCGTCCGCACCGCGCGGGCCCAGGGAGCGACGCTGGTGATCGCCGTCGTCGACATCACGAGTGATCAGGCCTTCGATCTCGCAGGCGCGCTCCCCGACGACGCCCGCCCCGATCTCTTGCTGCTCGCAGACGCGGGCGCGCGCCTCTTGTTCGCGCGTCCCGCGAGCGTGGTGCCAGCGATCGTCTCCCCACCTCCCGGCAGCGGGGTGGAGGTGTTGGTGGGGCGGAGCGATGAGATGACCCGCGGCTTCGAGATGCTGGCGGTCCCGCTCGAGACCGATGGAGCGATCGCGGCGCCAGTCGCGCGCTTCATCGAGCAGGTGGGCGGCCCGTACTGCGAGGCGTTCGGCCGGGCCCTGCCAGGCGGTCATTTGGCCCGTCCCCTGCACGTGCCACAGCTCGCCGAGCTCACTTCGCAGATCGTCCGCGAGTTCAGCGGTGCCGACGTCGCCTTCCTGAACACCGAAGTGATCGACTCGAGCTTTCGGACCGTCGATCCGGCGCAGCTGACCGCGAGCGATCTCTACATCGCGATCGCGTACGACGAGCCGCTCGTCGTCGCCGACGTGCCCGCGAGTTGGCTCCGCGAGGCGCTCGATAGCGCGGCCGAGCATGGGATTCTCACGCCGGGCCTCGCGAACGACGGCGACGGAGAGGAAGTCGAGTCGCTGCGCATCCGAGGGCGCCCTCCGGTGCCGAACGCGAGCTACCGCGTGACCACGATCCGCTTCTTGGCCGAGGGCGGCGACGGCGCGCTGCCGCCGCTCCCCGAAGGAAGCCACTGGCAGACGCTCACTCACATGGTGGACGGGGGGAGCCGCTATCACTCGCTCCGCGAGGTGGTGATCGAGGCGCTCGATAGAGCAGACGAGCGCGATCCTCGGGATGCCCGGGTCGCGGCAGGCGACGCCCCCGAGTGGATCCTGCGCGGCATCATCGACGGCGACTTCGCGGGGAGCTCGACGGATAACCCTGTGGGCTACGACGCTGCGCTGCTCGCTACCGAGACCTCGATTGCGATGGGCCTGCAGATCGATCTCGAGGCCATCGCGGCGGCGCCGGATTGGTCGTGGGAGAGCCGCCTCACGGGGAGCTTCCGCACCCAGTGGGCGCCCTCCAGCGAGCCCGGCGCCGCGGGGACGTTCGTCGAGGCGCAAGACCAGATCCAGCTGCGCAGCCTCGCGAGCTACCGGGGACTTCGATCCGATCCGAGCGCGGTCTACATCCCTGACCTCTACATCGAGGCGTTCGCCGAATCCGAGGTCACCCGCCCCGAGGAGACCCGGGCATTTCACTGGCTCCTGCTGCGTCCCACAGCGGGCATCCGATTTCCTCTCACCCAGGAGTTCGAGCTGAAGCTCCAGGCGGGCGTGCAGGGCCAGGCGCTGCAGACGGGCGCGGAGGCGGAGTTCGGTGCGGGAGCGTCCGTGCGGCTCAACAGCTGGACGATCTTCACGGACGACGTCCGCGGCCTCACCGCCGAAGGGATGGCCGACTTCTTTGCCGCTGACCTCTTCGACCAGAACCGCTGGCAGCTCCGGAGTTCGCTCGATCTCGCGCTCGATCTCGTCGGGCCGCTGGCGCTCACCTTCGGCGCGACCCTCTACATGCAGGACGACGCGGCCCAGGGCCTCGGCCTCTCGTTCAGCGCGACCGCGGGTCTGCGCCTCTCCGCCGTGAACCGTTCGGTAGGGCCCTGATGTCCCGGCTCGTTGCCCGCGCGCCGAAAGGTGGCAAATCGCGGCGGCATGGCCATCGAGATTCGTGAGCACCAGCCCGGTCGGGACATCAAACCGTTCATCGACGCGACCCGCGTGGTCTTCGACGGGGATCCCAACTGGGTCGAGCCACTCTCGTTCGACATCAAGGATCGCCTCACGCCGGGCAAGAACCCGTTCTTCGGGCGGGGCGAGCTCGGGCTCTTCACTGCGTGGCGCGACGGACGGGTGGTCGGTCGGATCTCCGCGCAGCTCGATCACGAGCACCTAAAGCGTTATGGGGACCACACCGGATTCTTCGGCTTCTTCGACACGATCGACGACGAAGAAGTGGGCAAGGCGCTGATGGATGCCGCCGAGGCGTGGCTGGCGCGCCGGGGTATGACGAACATGCGCGGCCCCATCTCGCTCACGATGAACGAAGAGATAGGCGTCCTCATCGAGGGCTTCAACACGCCGCCCGCGATGCTGATGTCGCACTCGCGCGCCTGGCAGGATCGCATCGCGCTGAGCACGGGCCTTACCAAGGCCAAGGACTTCTACGCGTGGCGCTTCGAGGTGGGAAAGATCCCCCCCCGTGCGCGCAAAGCCTGGGCCGAAGTGAAGGCGATGCCCGAGATCAAGCTCCGCTCCGTGCGCCTGCGCGACATGAGCTCGGAGCTCAGCCACATCCTCCGCATCTTCAACGACGCGTGGCAGAACAACTGGGGCTACGTCCCGGCAACGCCTGAAGAAGCGAAGAAGCTGGGTGAGGATCTGAAGCTCATCCTCGATCCCCAGCTCGCGTTCATCGCGGAGCTCGACGGTCGCCCGGTGGGCATGTGCATCTGCCTGCCGAACCTCAACGAGGTGATCCGCGACTTCGACGGCAAGCTGAACCCGGTCACCATCGCCAAGCTGCTCTGGCGGCTGAAGGTGAAGGGGCCCAAGAGCGGGCGCCTGATGATGCTGGGCATCGCGAGCGAGCTGCGGAACGTGCGCAAGTACGCGGGCCTCTCGCATGCGCTCTACGTCGAGATCGCGATGCGCGGGGAGAAGCTCGGCTACGAGTGGGGCGAGCTGAGCTGGACCCTCGAGGACAACCGGCCGATCAACCTCGGCATCAAGTCGATGGGCGCGCACATCTACAAGAAGTACCGGGTCTACGAGAAGCCCATCGCCCAATCCACGAAGGGCGCGACGTGATCCTCGAGCTCGCACGCATCTTCCACATCTTCGGGGTGCTCTTGTGGGTCGGCGGCATGGCGACGGCGTCCGCCGCGGCCATGACCCTGGTCGGCAAAGCGGACGCGCAACGCGAGGCCGGCATGGACGCCGTTCGCAACGCGCTCCGTATCTTGGCGACGCCCGGGCTGCTCCTCGCGTGGGCCGGCGGGCTCACGCTGCTCGTCAGCAATTGGTCGGCGGTGTACGCGCATGCGGGGTGGGCCCACGGCAAGCTCACCGGAGGGATCCTTCTATCCGGCGTACACGGGATGTTGCTCGCGCGCACCCGCCCTGGCCGCGCGACGAGCGCTCGGCCGTTCGTGATTGCGCTCGGACTCACGCTCTTCCTCGCGCTGGGGAACATCGTGCTCGTCGTCCTCCGCCCAGGGAGCTGACCTGAATGCCCGTGCAGTCATTTCTTTGAGATCGTTTGATCGGAGATGACGGACCTGCGGTACGTAGACTCCACCATTCGCATCTGACGCGAACCATTCAAGGAGACAGGTTCAACATGATTCAGCGCATCTTCCCGCTCGGCGCGGGCTTCCTCATGGCTCTCGGCGCGGCAGGCTGCTGCATGGGCGGCGCAGGGACGCCGGTCGCCCCTCCGATGCCCTCCGTCGTCGCTCCGGCGATTGCTCCCGCAGTACCGCCTGGCACCCCCGGAGTCGCGGCTACGGCGATCACCCTCGGCGCAGGCTTCGCGCCCGATCCCAACATCGTGTCGACGTTCGCCGGTGGCCCGGTTCCGGGCTCGACGATGTCGACCGGTGACGTCTACTGCGGCGGCAACCACCCGCTCGTGCCGAACGTGACGCTCACCACCACCACCCCGATCACCGGCCTCCGCGTCGTGGTGCGCGGGACGACCGGCGCCGACCCCGTCCTCGCGGTGCGTCTGTCCGATGGCCGCGTGTTCTGCGACGACGACGGCGGCGGCTACCCCAACCCCGCGGTCACCATGGACGTCCCCGCGGGCGTGCATCAGGTGTACGTCGGCTCCTTCCGCGCCAACGAGACCTTGCCCGCGACCGTCGCGTTCACCACGAACCCCGGGCTCACGTTCGCGATGCTTCCCTGATCTCTACCCGCGCGCTCTGAGAAGAACGCGCGGGCCCAGACGCCGAGAGCGCCCACCGTGAGAGCGGTGGGCGTTCGTCGTTCTGGACACTCAGTCGTTCTGGACATGGTCAGTCGCCTATTGGGATCACCACCGGGCCGCCTTCGTCCCGCTCGGGCGCGCCCCCTTCGCGTCGCCGCTCCATCTCCTCGTCACTGATCATCCCGAGACGCTCGCGTTCGGCGTCCCAGAACACGCTCACGTCCCGGAGCACCGGGCGCCGATGCAGGCGAGAGAGATAGAAGCGCGCGAGCCAGATCGATCGCTGCCCGAGGTGGAAGGAGATGGCGCTCTCGATGCGCTCGTCGGACACCGGATCGAGATCGAGCGAACGCGCCAGGACGTACGTCGCCGCGTCGCGATAGCCGGCCTCGACCATCTCGCCCGCCAGTGATCGCAACACATCGGGATCATCCGCGTCGCGGGCGAAGCGCTCGGCGAAGAGTAGGGCTCGGCTGGGGCTGAGGTCCTCGCGCATCTCGTCCCTCAGACCGAGACAGTGCAGGAACCCCGCGTGCGCCATGCGCATCTCGGGGGCGATGTCGATCGCGTGCACGTACGCCCGGAGCGCACCGCCGTAGTCCCTTCGGGCTCGACGGGACTCGCCGAGGCGCATCCACGCATGGTGCGCGCGGGGATAGCGCCGCGTCGCGTTGCCCCAGAGATGAGCGCCGTCCTGCCACGTCTCGACCTGAATCGTGGTGAGCCAGCCGAGCGGCAGGAGCACGACCGCCGCGAGCGCGAGGGGAGGCACCAGCCGAGCTGGCCTGGTGCTCCCTCGCTCGAGCGCGTCGAGACCAAGCGCATCGACGATGGCACCGAGGCCTAGGGCGAGCCCGAAGAGCGGCGTGACGCAATAGCGGTCCTGCCACTGCATGAACATCGGGATCAGGTTCAGCACGGGGAGCATGAAGATCACAGCCCACGTCAGGCCGAATCCGACGCGGCGGCCCGTCTTGGTTCCTCGGCCGCGGTACGCCATCGCGATGGCCCCGGCCAGCAGCAGGATCGCGAGCAAACCCTTCCAGAGCGGGACGGGCTGGTAGCGGAGCAGCGGGTACATCGCTGCGAGGCGAATCGGGAAAAGGCATGCTTCTAGGATGTGGTGGACGGTCGCTGGGACGAGCGCCCAATCGAAGGGTTCCGCGTCGGTGCCCGCGCTCTGGATCATGTTGTTGGTGACCCAAACCCAGATCACCACGGCGGCCAGCGCCAGCCCCAAAAGCAGCGCAGGCGTCTGGTAGAGGACCGCGTCCTTGGGCTTGCGCCGGCCCATCCAGAGGTCGACCGCGATCAGCGCCAGCGGCAGCGGCAGCACGCTGGTCTTCGATAGGGCCGCGCACAGATAGAGGACTCGTGAGAGCCACGCTGCACGGTCGTGCCACGGCCGCGAAGGCATGCTCGTTCGCAGGTGGGCGAGCACGGCGGCGAGGGAGAACCCGAGCGCGAGGATGTCCTTGCGACACGAAGCCCAGGCGACGACCTCGACGGCGAGCGGATGAATGCCGAACGCCAGGGTCGCGACGCACGCGGCGACCGGGCTGAAGTCGAGACGTCGGAGCACCTCGAAGGCGATGAGGAGCACGAGGATCCACAACGCGAGGCTGACGCCGTGAATCACGCTCGCCGCGAACGCCCCCTCGGCGCCGACCCACGGGACATCGATCCAGTACGAGAGCCGGTGAAGCGGGTGATAGGCCTCGAATCGGATCTCCGTGAACAGGTGCCAAAACGCCGCCGGAGAGGGGTGAACGACGTCGGGATCGCGGAGGAAACGCTCGTCGTCCCAATTGCTCAGGACGCCGTTGTCCAGGACGCCTACGAACGCAGCGAGGGCCGCCAGCACGATGGCGAGCCGCGCGCCGATCACGGAGCGCCGTTCGCTCGCGGTAGACGACCGAAGCGAGGTCGGCTCCGCTGTCTCCGCGGTCGCGCTCGGGGGCGCGTCGACTGTCTTGGCCGGCTCGCTCGTCGTCTTCGGCCCAGCGACAGCCGCGTGGGCGGGCGCCTCGGGTGCGCTGCGCGCTCGTTTCTGCTTCTTGGCCATCGACCTCAGGGAGTCGGTGCGAGACCGACGGGCTTCCAAACGGCTGCGCTCACTCGAGGGTGATCGGGTAGCGGACCAGCATCTCGGGACCATCGAAAGCAGGGAACGAAATCCCCCGCGCCGCGTCGCGCAGACAATCGCCAGGCTCCCCGCTGGTGAGCGCGCGCGGGCCGCTGAGGTTCACCGCGCTCACCCGACCGGTGCCCGCGATGCGCAGCCCGAACGTCAGGGTCCCGGTGATGGGCTCGTCCCCCGGGGTGAGCAAGAAACAGCGCCGGACCCGCCCCATCGCTCCCTCGAACGCGTGCTCGATCTGTCCGCCGGTGAGCTGCGCCTCTCCTCCGGTCCCCGCGCCGTCGATCGTGCGCATCTCGCCCTCGCGAAGATCATCACCGATGGTCGCTTCTCCGGTGGGCACTCCGTCGTCGGTCGCCCGAGCGCCTGCCGAGGCCCCACCGCGGGTGCCGCGTCGGCGCCGCCTCGGCGTGGCGTCTTCATCTTCCTCGGCGTCGATCTCGGCGCCCTCGACCGGGTCGGGATCCTCGATCACCACCGGCGGGCCCCAGCCGAGCGCGAGATGCATCACGCCGCCCGCCCCCACCCAGAGCAGGCTGGCCACCACGAAGCCGAGGACGAATCGCGCCACGCGGCGTCTCTTACCACGAGGTCGCGGCGCGCCAGCGGGGCTTGACCCCCAGAGAGCACTCTTCTAGCTTCCGCGGCCGTGCCCGCCTCAAGACGATCCTTCCTTGCGCCTGCGCTCGCGCTGGCTGCCCTCTGCTCGATCTTGCACGTCTCGTCGATGGCGCGCGCCCAAGACCGCGCTACCGACGAAGCTACAGAAGAAGAACGTGCAGGCCACGCCCGCGGCGGCAGCTACGCGTGGGGAGACTCGAGCACGGACGATGTGCCCACCCACTCGGGTCCCGAGACGCACCGCTACGCGCGGGTGTTCGGGACCGTGGGCGCGGGGATCACGATTCGGATCCTCGAGTACCAGCCGCTGGCGCAGAGCCGCTTGGCGCCGGTCTATCTCCAGCTCCGCGCGGGATATTTCTTCGAGGGTGATGGCGACATTCAGCACGGCGTGGGCCTCGGCATCTCGACCAACCTCCAGGTCGATGGCAAGCCCGACTACCGGCTGACGGATGGGACGTTAATCCTCCAGAACATCAACCCGCTGACCACGTGGACGCTGACGCCGCAGTACCTGTTGCGGGCATGGTTCGGTGACTGGTTCCAGCTGATCGGGAGGGTGGGCGTGTCGGTCACGGCTGCCACACTCCCCAACTGGGGCTTCGAGATCGGCGTTCAGCCCTTGCTGAAGATCCTCTCTGGCCTCGGCTTCTACGCCGACATCTCCTTCTCCATGTTCTTCTCCGGCGAACCTGAGTACGGGATTCACCCCCTCATCTCCATCGAGGGCGGCGTCGCCATCGACTTCGAGCTGCTGCCATGAACCACACCATTCCCCGCACCGTTTCAGGCAGGCGCATCGCGCTTCGTTTCGCCGTCGGCCTCGCAGCGTTCTTCGTCCTCGGCGGCCCCAGTCCTGGCTACATCGGCGGATGCAATCGCCAGCCTGCGGACCCGCCCAACCCCGTCCAGTTCTGCGCCTACAGGACTGCGTCCGGATGTGCTCGCGATCTCCGTGCAGGACGCATCACGGGTGAGGTGTTCGAGGCCTGCTATGCGGGCGCGACGCCTAGCTGCGCCGCATCTCGGTGGCGAGATGGGTGTGTCCCGTCGCACGAAAACATTGCCATCTGTTACGAGGCGTTGGCCAACGAGAGCCGGGACGCGACGCTCAACGACGACATCGTCGAGTGCCAAGAAGGCGTCATTTGCAGCGGCTCCGCGACTGGCGCTCTGACCGTCGACCCCCACGGCATCTGAGAACCCGGGCCCTGCTCGTGCGTCCCAGCCACCTCTGTTCGTCTCCGCCTCGTTTCTCGGAGGGCTCCTTCATGACCTCACTCCTCTCGATCCTCCCCTCGATTCGCCGCGTCGCGCTGGCCACGGCGCCGGTTCTCGTCCTCGCGAGTTGCGCGATGTTCTCCTCCGGCTGCGCCATGTTCACCTCGCACGAAGACGTCGCGATGTGGCGGGCGACCCGGCAGAACACCAACGACGAGGCGCGCCTCGCCGCGATCTCGGAGTACGCGCACACCTACCCGAACGGCGCGTTCGTCGCGCAGGCCAACATCGAACTCGCTGCGCACGAAGAGAACGTGTGGGAGAGCGGCAACGCCACGGTCGAGGGGCTTCAGTACTACCTCACCACGTACCCGACCGGCACGTACGTCGCCCAGGCGACCGAGCGCCTCGACGCGCTCTCGACGGTGAGCGAGCGGCGCGTGGTCGAAGAGACCCACGTCGATGATCTCGAAGCGGCGCGCGCCGCTGAGGCCTCCGAGAGCCGCCGCCTGTGGGCTGGTCGCGCCGTCGAGTTCTGGGCCCGGACCCTCTTGCCGATCCGCAACTTCGGACAGCCGATCTCCGCGGTCGCGCGCGCCAACCCGGACTTCTCGCGCGCGTTCGGTGAAGAGCCGGCGCCGCTCTGCACCCCGACTGCGTGCATCAAGCACTACCGCGGTCACTTCGCGATCCCGAACCCCGGCGGCACCCGCATCGAGCGGGACATGCACCTCTACCTCCGCCTCGCGCTCGGCGAGCGCGGTCGGGTGGACCGCGTCGAAGTCCTGATGCCCAACAAGGGCTTCTCGCGCTGGTACGAGATGGAGAACCGGGTCTTGGTGACCGACGAGGATCCCGAGCAGCGCCAGGCTGCGATCGAGTGGGTGCTAGCCCGCCTCGAGCCGATCATCGCGGAACTCGCCACGGGTGGCCGCGCGATCGACGTGGTCCCGGAGGCCATCCTCCCCATCAGCGCCGCCGACCGCGCTGCGAGCGAGACGGCCGTCGACTCCGGGGATGACCGGCCTGTCGTCACGGCGGAGGTCGCGCCGACCCCCGTGGCCCCGAACGAGACTTCCGAGATCGACGCGTTGTTGGCCGCCGCTGCTGGCGGCACCACGCCGCCCCCCGACGGAGAGCGTCCCCCCGGTGGCGAAGAGGAGGCTGCCCCTTTGATGACCTTCCCGATCGCTCTGCGCGCGATCTCCGTGCGCAACGTGCAGGTCGTGGTCTTCGCGGCGGGCGATGACGACTACGGCGAGGCCTACGACGGCTTCTACATCGAAGTCGCTCGCGACTGATGCGCTCGCAGCGTGGTGTTCGACGGGCCCGCATCGCGGTAGGTGCGCTGGGTCTCCTGGGAGCCATGGGCTGCGAATCGATGATGGTCAGCGAGTCCTCGGACCTCGAGGTGCGCGACTACGAGTGCGTGGGCGAGCGCTGCGCGGTCGTGGTCACCGTCCCCGACACGGAGCCCGATTCCGGTCGATCCATCCCCGCGCCCATCGATGCCACCAACCGGTTCCTCCGCATCATCCACGCAGGCGAGGCCGACCGGCGCGCGCTGTTCTCGGTCGCCCCGCTCGACGCGATCGCGAACACAGGCGACATGGCGACCGTCCGCGGGACGTACTTCGCCGCTTCGGTGCACACCGCAGCGGCGACGACGTTCCGTGGCGCGCTGGGTCGCGAGCCCCTGCGCTGGTTCGTGTTCGGCGGTGGCGGACGCGGTTCGGCGGCGGCTGGCGAGCCAGGGGAGGGCGCACCTCCCGCATCCGGAGGCGCGTCATTCGCGCCCGGGTGCGCGGTCGACGCGTTCAGTGTGAGCTGCGGTGGAGGCGCTGGCGGCGCCGGCGAGGACCTGGCGGCCGAGGGTGGCGGGTCGTCTGCCTTCGTGGTGCTCGGGACCTTCGACGCTGCGGTGGTCGTGGACGCGCGCGGCGCTGATGGGGTCGGCGGCGGTGGTGGTGGTGGTGGCCGAGTCTTCATCGGAGGCAGCCACGCGACGGGAGACGGAATCACGATCGACACATCCGGCGGCCTCGGTGATGCGCGCAGTGGATCTCGTGGTGGCGACGGCGCCGCCGGAGAACCCACCGTCGATGACGACGCGCTCAGCACGCCCGAGCGTTGGATCGTTCGTGACGCATCGCTCTTGATCACTGGATTCGGTCCCGAGGGCGGCCGGATCGAGATCCAGCGACTCGATGGGACCCCGGTCGGGTCGGCGGTCGTCGGCCTCGACGGAACGTTCTCCGTCGACGTGTCGCTGATCGCGGGTCTCAATCGCCTCCGCTCGTTCGCGATCACATCGGACGGTGCGCGCAACCGCATGTGGTCGGGAAACCACTTCGAGCTGGAGCGCCGGGAGACCCAGGTCTTGCCCGTCGGTGGTCTCTTGGACGTCGCGTACCTGCCATGAGCACGAACGAAGTGGACACGCTCTGGCCCAGCGAACGGATCGTGACCGAGGCGGTCGGTCGGCTGATGGCGTTCTGGGGCTTCAAGCGCCACCTCGGTCGGGTCTGGGGGTTGTTGTACTTGGCACCCGGGTCACTCACGTCACGCGACATCCAGGCCAAGCTCGCGCTGTCGGCCGGCTCGGTGTCCGCGACGCTCAGCGAGCTGGGTCGCTGGGGGGTCGCGCGGAAGGTCCACGTGCCGGGGTCGCGCGCCGAGCACTTCGAGGCCGAGCTGAACCTCTGGAAGATGGTCAGCCGGGTGTTCCGGGAGCGCGAGTTGGTGGAGATCGTCGAGGCCGTCGGAGCGTTCGAGTCGGCGCTCGAGGAGCTGGGGCGAACGACCGTCTCGAGCCCCGAGGACGAGCGGCGGGCCCAGGTCCAACGCGCTCGGATAGACGAGCTCCTGCAGGTCGCGAAGCTGGGGCGCGCGCTTCTCGAAGCGTTGCTGTCGACGGGTCGGGTCGACGCCACGGCGCTCGCCAGGTTGCTGCTCGGGCACACCACCAAGTAGCGTCGTTCAGCGGGAAAACACCCGGTCTTGGATTACATAATCCATCTTCTGCGAAACTGTTGGTTGGAGCGGAGGGGCAGACAACGGCCGGGCCCTCGCCTCGATGTGCGGCGCCATGACTGACCGCATCTCCTCCGCCACCATCTCCTCCACCTCAACTCCCGACGTCGTGGCCGCACCTGCCTCCGATGCGACGACCACCCACGGCTCCGAGTTCCGCGATGCGCTCCGATCCGCGGCACGCTCGCTCGCCTCCGGTGAAGCCTCCCTGGACGCGTCGATAGCCAGGCTCTCGCACGGCCGCTCGCTGAGCCCCGAGGAGCTCATCGCGCTCCAAGCGACGGTCTATCGATACGCGGCCGAGGTCGAGATGGCGGCGAAGCTCACCGACAAGCTCACCGGCGCCGTACGCACTGCGCTCACCAGCCAGCAGTGACTCAGGGATCCTGAAGCGGCGCGCCCGCGCGGATCCATCCCACCAGCACGGCAGCATCCTCGAGCGACATGCCGTCGTGCTCCGGCCGCATTCCGCCGGGGACTTCCTCGTCGCCGCTGAGCTTCCAGACCAGGTAGCTGAGCGAGGGCGAGCCAGGCTGGATCCGCACGAGCCCCAACAGTCCGACGCCGGCCCCGCTCGACGCCACCTCGCGCGCTGGGACCCCGATCGCCGTCCTCCGAATCCCATCCGCGCTCGACAGATCCAGGCCCAGCGCGGCCGACGCCCCTTCGTGGCACCTGGTACAGGTCTCGAGGACCGCGCGCGCTTCGATCCAACCGGTCCCCGGCGCAGGCTCGGTGGAAGCATCGCCCGTCGAGAAGTGCACGGTGAGAGGCCCGTCCATCGCCCGTTCTTCGAGGTCGATGAGACCCATCAGTTCGAGCCGGAACGCGGCGTTCGGCGGCAGGCCTCGAGTCGAGACCTCCAGCGTGCGGGTCACGGGGTCCGCCGTCGTCATGATCGGAAAGCTCCTCGGACCCGACACGATCCTCACAGAACCGACCGGCAAACGCGGTGCGAGCGGACGATCGAAAGCCACCCGAAAGACCGGATTCCGCGGGAGGTCGGTCGCGCCCTCCCCTGGCTCGACCGCGATCACCCGAGGGCCCGTCGACGGCAAGGCGTCGGGAGGGAGATCGCAGCCCACCAACGAAACAAGCACCAGGGGGAGCCAGGGCGCCCACATGGTGCTTGTTGCGGTCTTCGACGAGGCAGCGCGCATGATACGCGATACGCTAACGTCTCGAAATCACTCAGCTCTCGCTGTACATCGCGAGCTGGTGCTTGATGGTATCCTCCGTGATTCCGGCGCTCATGGACTCCTTGAGGCAGTCCGCGACGGTCACGAGCATGTCGTCGACGCCCTTGTCCTCGATGAGGCGGGCCAAGAGCGCGCGCGCCTCGCGCGAGTCGTCTTCACGGAGGTACTGCCGTACCTGCTCGATGGAGATTTCTCCCGAGAAGTCGATCTGCGCGTTTTGCAGAAGAAAGCGAGCCAGGTCCTTCACATTGCCTCCTCGGATGGGGCCGGAGTCCTACACCAGCCCCTTCCAACAACGCAAGGGAGAAACCTCGGCGTCCCGCGATGAGGCGCGTGTAGACTCCACGCGTGGACGGCTCCCGCATACGGGTCCTGGTCACTGCCTTCGCTGCGGTGCCCGGCTCCAGTCCCCACAGCGCCGCGATGATGGGCATGGCCGCGGCGCTCCGGGCCGAGGTCGACTTGGTGTCGCTGAAGACCGACTGGCTTCCGCATGTCGAGCTGACGGGCGATGGACGACTGTTCCGCGTCCCAGTCGGCGACGCTGATCCGCTCGAGCAGCGCCGGATCTTCGATCGGGCGGTGGCGCGTCAGTTGGAAGCCGAGCGCTACGACGTGGTGCACGTGCGCGGTCCGTTCGAGGGCGCGCTGGCCGCCGAGCGCAAAGCGAGCTTCGGGTTCGCGTTCGTGTACGAGATGGCGACCTTCCCCGACGAGGCGCTGGGTGCAGAGGTCGAGGTGCTCTGGGGCAAGGCCCACGACATCTGTCTCGAGCACGCAGATCTCGTGCTGGTCCCGACCGAGGCGGCGCGCCGCGCGGTGGTGGACACGGTCTCCGAGGATCGCGTGGTCGTGGTCCCGCCGGGCGTCGATGTCGGCAGCTTCGACTGGCGACCCAGCACCCCAGGTTCGGTCGCTCGGCTCCTTTATCTCGGTTCCTTCACCGCGGATAGAGATCTGGCGACGATGCTCGGCGCCATCCGTCGGGTCCGAGGGACGCGGGAGATCCAAGTCTTGATCGCGGGCGAGACGGATCGCGGCCGACGCGAGCGCTTGCGCCAGATGGTCGAGGCCTTCGACCTATCGGATGTGGTCGATGTTCGGGGCGAGCCCCCGGCCCGAAGCCTGCCCGCCATCATCGCGGCCGCCGATCTCTGCCTGGCGACCGCGAGCGAAGTGCCACGTTTTCAGGCGCTGGGTGACTTGCCGCAGCCCTTGCTCGAGTACCTCGCGTGCCACCGCCCGGTGGTGGCTGCGGGCGTCGCTGGGGTGGCGGAGGTGCTGCGCGACGAGCAAGAGGGGCTGCTCTACCCGCCGGGGGACGAGGGCGCGCTCGCCGAGTCGATGATGGAGATGCTGCGCGACGCGGCCCTCCGCGATCGGACGACCGATCTGGGCTACCGCAGGGTCCGCGAGATGTTCAGCTCGGGCGCGCGACGGCGACGGATAACGGAGGCCTACGAGCGGCTCGTGAGCGGCTCGCAGGCGGCGGATGCTTGGTCCGACAGCTTCCCCGAGGGACGGACCGGCGAGCATGAGATCCCTCCGGCGGGATCGGTCCCCGACAACGCCGAGATCGAGCTGTCGGACTCAGCCGTGATCCACGAGCCGCCGCAGAGGCGCTCGTCCGCGCCTCACACCTCCACGCTGATCGATGAGCCCGCGGTAGCGCTCGGCATCGAGGGTGCCGACAGCGCGGACGAAGCGATGGACCCGGAGGATCTGGGGACCGGAGAGCTCGAGCTGCACCCCGAGGGCGGGCACATCACCACGGGGCAAGGGAGCCGACGCGAGCTCGAGCCGCAGACGGCGGAGATGGAGGCTATCCCTGATCTCCCAGGCGAGGCGACGGTCGCCAAGACGGAGGGCATGGTGTTCGAGACCGATCCGGGGAGTCGCCTCGCGCCCCCGTTGATCGACACGGACCACGGACGTTGACCGACGGACGAGGGAAGGCTCGGCCCATGCTCCGCGTACCAGCGCCCATGCGCTTTTTCTCCGCACTCGCCTTCCTCTCCGGACTGTGCGCTCTCGTCGGCTGTCGCCGCGATAGCAGCTACGAGGATTGCACTCCCGGCAACAGCTACCTGGTGGGCTGTAGCGCGATGGTCGGCGTCGAGTGCACTGGCGATCCCACAATCACGGTCTGCACCGACGACATCACGCCTTCAAATTGTTTGCAGACCAGCCCCGAGCGCATCGCGTTCGACGACGACGGAGGCAGCGGCTTGTGCCCCGAGGCCATCTTCATCTGTCCTTCATCGGGCCGAGTGTCCGTGAACGCGGACCCCTACTGGGCTGGCGACAATGTTCGCTGCGTCTACGACGTGATCGATCGCAGCCCATAGCGCCCAATCGAGCCGCCCTACCCCGACCTGATCAGCGCCGCGCGATGGCTTCGAGCTCCGCGCGGCGTTCTCGTATCGAGCGGGCCAGCGTGAGCTGCGAGCGGGCCCGCGCCAAACAGTGCGCTCGGCGGCTGGCGTAGCGGGTGCTGTCCCAGCCGAAGTAGCGGTCCTCGAACACGTCGCGGCAAAAGCGTGAAGCGAGCTCGGTCGTGATGGTCTCGACGCCGAGCACGATGGCGTCGCGCTCGTCGGGATCGAGGACGACACTCTCTCGAACCCCCGCGAGTGCGGCCTCGAAGAGATCGACGGCGATCCCGCCCTCTCGGCTCTCGCCGGCGGGGTTGCACCAGGATCGCAACGCGTCGCCCAGCTCCACGGGGAAGGTGCCGTGCGCGAGGGTGTCGAGATCGACCGCCGCGAGGCCGACGTCGCGGTGGGGTTCGAACAGGAGGTTGGTGATCTTCAGATCGCCGTGAACGATGCGGCGGCGGGTGGAAGGCAGCCCTTGGAGCGCGTGCGCGTGCTCGAGGATGGCCTCGGCGAGCGGGCGTCCCTCTGCATCACCCGTGATCGCCTTCTCCAGCGCCGCGAGATGCGCCGCGGTGTCGTGGACGCCCACACGGCTGAACTGGAACGTGTGCTCGAAGCCTTCGAGCGCCCTGGTGAAGCGCCCGGCGAGCAACCCCGCGGCGTGCGCGATGGCCGGCGAGGTGACCTCGGTCAGGGTGCGCCCCTCGACGAAGGTCAACGCCCGCCAGATTCCGTCGCTCTCGACGTGGCTATGGCCCTCGACGGTGCGGATCAAGTGCGGCGTCGTGAGACCGCGCGCCGCGAGGTGGCGGGCGATGACCTCGAGGTCCTCGTTCACGGTCGCCTCGAAGATCGGGTGCAGGCGCTGAAGCACCGCGAGAGGGCGTCCGCTGCGCTCCACCCGGTAGGTCTGGTTGATCAGACCGACCGTGATCGGGCTGAGCACGTCGTGCTCGAATCGGTAGGCAGCGAGGACCAACGGAGGGACGTCGAACGGCACGGGGCGGAGTGTGTACCACCTGACGCACAGCATCGGACTTCCGCTCGTGCTAAGCGGCCGCCCCCTCCATGGACCCTCAAATGAATGACTGCTGCATTCGGCCGCGCAGGAGCCTCGCACTCGGCGTTGCTCGTCGGTCACATAGTCCCGCTATGCTCCCTCCTCGCGCCTTGATTGCGAGGCTCCTGCGCGCCCTCGGTGCGACGCACTCATTCATTCGAGGGCCCTATGCGTTTCGTGGATGAAGTTCAGATCGACGTGCGCGGCGGCGACGGCGGCAATGGCTCGGTCGCTTTCCGCCGCGAGAAACACGTGCCCTTGGGTGGACCCGCGGGCGGAGACGGCGGTGACGGCGGAAGCGTGGTGTTCCGCGCGGACGAGAGCGGCTCCACGTTGATGGACTTCCGCTACCGTCGCTCGCTCGTGGCGCCGAGCGGTGAAAAAGGCCGCGGCAAGGACCAGTACGGTCGCGGCGGCGAGGACCTCGATGTCCGGGTGCCGGTCGGTACCCAGGTGTTCGACACCGAGACCGGCGAGATGGTGATCGACCTCGCGGAGAACGACGCGACCTTCGTCGTGGCCAAGGGAGGCCGGGGCGGTCGGGGCAACATTCACTTCACGACCCCGCAGGATCGCGCGCCTCGCCGCTTCGAGCCCGGCACCCCGGGTCAGATGCGCAAGCTGCGTCTCGAGCTGAAGCTGCTTGCGGACGTGGGCATCGTGGGCTTTCCCAACGTGGGCAAGAGCACGCTCATCTCGGCGGTCTCGCGCGCCCGCCCCAAGGTGGCGGACTATCCGTTCACCACGCTCGTGCCCAGCCTCGGCGTGGTGTCGCTGGGCATGGACCGCAACTTCGTGATGGCGGACATCCCCGGCTTGGTGGAGGGCGCCGCCGAAGGCGCGGGCCTCGGTCACCGCTTCCTCAAGCACGTCGAGCGCTGCCGGGTGCTCTTGCACGTCATCACGCTCGATCCCGATCCGGAGCGCGCGCCCTTGGCGGACTTCGACGTGATCATGGGTGAGCTCGGGCGCTTCGACGCGGAGCTGGCCAAGCGGCCCATGATGGTCGCCATCTCCAAGATCGATCTGCCCGACGTGAAGAAGCGGGTCTCGGTGATCAACAAGGGCATGAGCAAGCGAGGCCACGAGGTGGTGCACGCGTTCTCGGCCGCCACTGGCGAAGGCGTCCAAGAGCTATTGGTGGCGATCGAGGCGTTCCTCATCGCGCACCCTGCCCGCCCTGCGCCCCGTGCCGTGCCGCTTCTGCGTGCCGGGCGGCGGCCCGCCGCGGAGGAACAGCAGCAGGACGAGCAAGAAGACGAGCCCGGCGGCGAGCTGTCGATCGAGTACGTCGACTAGCGACGCCAGCGCGGCGGCGAATTGGTAGAGTCCCGCCCATGACGACCGACCCCAAGCAGGTCGCGGTCCTGGGCGCGGGCTCCTGGGGAACTGCGCTGGCCAAGAGCCTCTCGGACGCAGGGCACTCGGTGCGCTTGTGGGCACGCCGCGAGGATCAAGCCTCGAGAATCCAGAGCAGCCGCGAGAACGCCGACTACCTCCCGAAGATCATGCTGGGCGACACGCTCCGCGCGACCCACTCGCTCCAAGAAGCGCTCAGCGGCGTGGACATGGTGGTGTCGGTCATCCCCACCCACGGCCTGCGCGAGACGCTGGATCAGGCGGCGCCTTTCTTTCCGGCGGATGCGCCGATCTTGAGCGCAACCAAGGGGATCGAGATCGGCACCCTCAAGCTCGTGAGCGGGATCTTCGAGGATCACTTCCCAAGCGATCGACACCACCTGCTCGCCTACTTGGGCGGCCCCTCGTTCGCCAAAGAGGTCGCGCTCGGTATGCCGACGGCGGTGGTGGTGGCAGGTCATGACGGGACCACCAGCGAGAGGGTCCAGAGCATCCTCGGGACCGAGCGTCTCCGGGTCTATACGACGGACGACGTGGTGGGAATCGAGCTGGGTGGCGCGCTCAAGAACGTGATCGCCATCGCGGCGGGCTGCGGCGATGGGCTCGGGTTCGGGCACAACACCCGCGCGGCGATCGTCACCCGGGGCTTGGCCGAGATAGGCCGACTCGCGATGGCGCTCGGCGCGCACCCGATGACGATGGCGGGCCTCGGGGGCATCGGGGATTTGATGCTCACCTGTACGGGGGACCTGAGCCGGAACCGGCGGGTGGGCCTCGAGCTCGGAGCGGGCAAGACGCTCGAGGAGATCCTGGCGGGGATGAACCAGGTCGCGGAGGGCGTAAAGACCACCAAGAGCGCCCACGAGCTCTCGAAGAAGCACGCCGTCGAGATGCCCATCGTCGACGCGATGCACAGGATCCTCTACGAGGGGCTGGCGCCGCGCGAAGCGGTCGGTGATCTGATGGGCCGCCGCGTACGACGCGAGCGGGACTGACCTTCCCGCCTTTTTTCCGAGCGCCGCTGCTGTGTTGCGGGCCCAAGACCGAACCTCCTCTCGCCATCGGATGCCCACATGTTCACCCGCCTCGCGCCGCTGGCGCTTCTGCTCCTTCTTCTCGCCTCCGCCTCGAGCTTCGCCGGTCGAGCCCACGCGCAGAGCGACGCAGGCGTCCCGCCCGCGCTCGCGCCGTGGGTGCCTTGGGTGCTCGCAGGCGAGACGAACTACGGCTGCACGATGGCGCGCGCGGCGACCGAGGGGGATCGCATGCGAGACCCCATCTGCGTGTGGCCGGGGGAGCTGCGCATCGAGGTGCTCGAGGGCGGCGCCTCGTTCGTGCTCCAAGGGAGCAGCGATCGAGAGACCCTATTCGCGCTGCCCGGCAGTGATCGGATCCAGCCAGTCGACGTGACCCTCGATGGTCGTCCGGCGGTGGTGCTCACCGAGGGCGGGCGCGCCGCGGTACGGGTGAGCGCGGGCGAGCATCGGATCGCTGGTCGCCTGTCGTGGGCGACTCGCCCCGAGACGCTGCGGGTCCCCGAGGAGGTCGCGCGGGTGCTGTTGGTGGAGGACGGCGCGACGAGCGTGGCCACCCGCGGCACCAGCGGTGAAGTGTGGCTCGCGGCGCGCGAGAGCGAGGCGCTCGGCGAAGATCGGGTGACGCTCGAAGTCCATCGACGGCTCGACGACGGATCGCCCGTGATGCTCACGACGCGCATCCAGGTGCGCGCCGCGGGGCGCGCGCGTGAGCTGGTGCTCGGCGACGTGATCCCCGAGGGTGCCGTGCCAGTGGAGGTGAGCGCGGATCTGCCGGTGCGCATGCTCCCGAGCGGCGAGCTCACGGTGCAGCTCCACGCGGGCGAGTTCACGGTCACCGTGATCGCGCTGGTCGCGAACCCCGAGACTGCGTATCGACGGCCCGCGCTCGAGTCGCCATGGCCCGAGCAGGAGGTCTGGGTGTGGGTGCCGAGCGAGAGCTTCCGTCAGGTCGACATCAGCGGGGTCGACGGGATCGATCCGGCGCGCACGTCCCTGCCCCCCGAGTGGCGCACCTACTCTGCCTATCTGGTGGGGCGCGAGAACACCCTCACGCTCACGACCTCGCGTCGCGGCGAGCCCACACCGCCGCCCAACGAGCTGTCGTTGAACCGAACGCTCTGGCTCGACACGAGCGGCGAGGGATACACCGCGCGGGATACCCTCACGGCCGCGATGCACAGCGTGCACCGCTTGGAATTGCTCGAGGGCGAGCTCGGTCGGGTGAGCTTCATCGGTGAAGACCAGCTCATCACCGTGGGCGAAGCGGGGCGCCCGGGCATCGAGCTGCGCGCCACCAACGCGTCCCTCACCGCCGAGTGGCGCGCGGAGACGTCCCCTTCGTCGTTGCCTGCCGTCGGCTGGTCGGAGGACGCGCAGTCCTCGACCACGACGTTGAACCTGCCGCCTGGCTGGGAGCTGGTGCACGCGAGCGGCGTCGACAGAGCGCCGGGGACCTGGGTAGATCGCTGGAGTCTGCTGGGTTTCTTCGCGCTGTTGATCATCAGCGCTGCCATCGGGCAGGTGATGGGCTGGCGCTTCGGCGCGCTGGCGCTGCTCGGGGTCGGCATCTCCTTTCACAGCAATGGGGCGCCGCAGTGGATCTGGCTGGTGCTCGCCGTGCTCCTCGCACTGCATCGCGCGCTGGCCAAACGGAGCTTCGAGCGCTGGATTCGTTGGAGCTACCTCGGGGTGATGCTCATCGCGATGGTCTCGAGCGTAGTGTTCGCCGCCTACCAGACCAAGTACGCGCTCTATCCCCAGCTGGCGCCGACGGTGGGCTACGGCGCGGGTGGGATCGTCGCGGGGGCTGACGCACCCTGGGGCGGAGAAGGCGACGATTGGGGAGGGATGGAGGCTGCGCCCGAGGCATCGGGCTGGACGCTGGATGAGAGCGAGGGCGGCTCGGGTCGCCGCTCTGGACGCGGCGGAGGGAGCTTCGGCGGCTTGAGCGACGTGAGCCGCGAGGTGAGCGGCTACGGGAGCAACTCGGTCTGGCTCGATCCCAACGCGGTCGTGCAGACCGGCTTCGGCGTTCCGACTTGGAGCTGGAGCAGCTACACGCTCTCGTTCGATGGACCGGTGGCGCGCGATCACCACATCGATCTGGTGCTCAGCCCGCCGTGGATGACGCGATTGTTCTCGCTGCTGCGCGCGGTGCTGGTGCTCTTGCTCCTGGGCGTCGTCGTCTTCCTGCGGCCCCAGACGCCGGCGCTCGAGAACGAGGAACTTCTCCCGACGAAGACGCCGAAGAAGAAGATCCCGCCGAGTGGCGGATCGAGCGCTGCAGGCGCAGCCGTTCTCCTCGCCCTCCTCGCGATCGGCACACCGGCGCAGGCCCAGGAGACGCCCTCCCCCCTGATCCTCGAGGAGCTGCGCGAGCGCCTGACGCGAGCCCCCGAGTGTGAGCGCTGCGCCGACGCCAACCACCTCGCGGTGCGGATCGAAGACGACACCCTCGTCGTCGAGATCGAGATCAGCGCGAGCGCGACGTCCGCCTATCCCCTCCCCGGCCCGACCGCGGCGTGGACGCCCGAGACCGTCACCCTCGATGGAAGGCCCACGAACGCAGTGATCCGTCTCTCGAGCGGCTTTCTGCACGCGCGGGTCCCCGAGGGCGTGCACACGCTGCGGATCGAGGGGCCGCTCTCGGGTCGCGACTCGATGACGTTGGCCTTCGGTCGCGCCCCCCGGAGCTTGTCGGTGACGGCAGAGGGCTGGGAGGTCGACGGCCTGAGCGCGGAGAGCGGCGCGCCCGAGTCCATCCAGCTGCGTCGTCTGCTCACGACCGCCGGACCCGACGCGTCGCTTCGCAGCGAGCTGCCCACGTGGCTCGAGGTCGAGCGTCGATTGGACATCGGCGTGCGCTGGACCCTCACCTCCATCGTGCGTCGCCGCTCGCCCGCCACCGCGCCAGCCATCGCGCGCATTCCGCTTCTGCCTGGTGAGTCGGTGACGGACTCGGGCATCACCGTCGAAGGCGGCCAGGCGCTGGTGACGCTCGGTCAAAACGCGACTGAGGCCCGCTGGACCTCGACGCTCGAGCCCACCGAGAGCGTGGTTCTCACCGCGCCCGAGAGCGGACGGGTGTCCGAGGTCTGGGTGCTCGCCTGCAGTGCGCTCTGGCACTGTGAGAGCGAAGGGCTCGCGCCCACCGAGAGCGCCTCGGGCGAGAGCTGGGAGCCGCGCTTTCATCCTTGGCCTGGCGAGTCGCTGACCTTGCGCATGACGCGCCCCAGCGCCGCCGAGGGGCAGTCGGTAACGATCGATCACGCGACCCTCACCGTGCGGCCGGGCGTTCGGCTCACGACCACGTCGCTGGCGCTGACCGTCCGCACCAGCGTGAGCTCGCCGATGCGGCTCACCGTGCCGAGCGGGGCGGACGTCCGTTCGCTCACCGTGAACGGGGGCACCCGTCCGCTCCAACGTGACGGGGATGAAGTCGTGATCGCCCTTCAGCCGGGATCGCACCAGATAGCGATCGAGTGGCAGGAAGCCCGCGGCTGGGAGTTCGCGTACGCGACACCGACGGTCGAGATCGATCACGCGCTGGTGAACGCCGAGCTCATCGTCGAGGGCAGCAGCGATCGCTGGCTACTGTGGATCGCGGGGCCCGCGTGGGGCCCTGCGGTGCTCTTCTGGCCATATCTCATCTTGATCCTCGCGCTGGCGTTCGCCCTCGCGCGTCGGCGTGACCTGCCGCTCAGCGCGCTCGACTGGTGCCTGCTCTTGATGGGGCTCACGCAGATCCCCGCCGTGGCCGCCCTCATCGTGCTGGGTTGGTTCTTCGTCCTGTCGCACCGCAAGACCACCAAGGTCGAGAGCGGCGCGCTCTTCGATCTTCGGCAGCTGGTCGTTGTGGGCTACACGCTCGTCGCCTTCGGGCTCTTGGTCTGGGCGGTCGAATCCGGCCTGCTCGGCGATCCCGACATGGGCATCGAAGGCCCAGAGTCGTGGGGGACGCACCTGCGCTTCTTCGTGGATCGAAGCGACGGAGTCCTGCCGACAGCGACGCTCCTCAGCGTGCCGACTGAGGTGTTCCGCGTCTTGATGTTCACCTGGGCCCTCTGGCTCACGGTCCGGTTGGTTCGCCGCTGGGCGCTCTGGGGCTGGGCCGCCTTCGCGCAGGACGGCCTCTTTCGTCCGCTCGTTGCGGCGACCAACGAGCCTGTCGCCACCGATGGGAGCGTGATCGTCGCGGACGGGGACCGGCTGATCGTCGTCGTGCCCACGGCCGGCGCGCCAGCCAGCGAGCCGGCTGAAGCCACGCGGGGCGAAGACGTCACCAAGACATCGAGCGACGACGAAGAGTGAATCTCAGCCCGGTGGCGGAACGGGTTCGGGTGCTGGCGCCGGACCTCGCCTTCTGGGAAGGAGGCTCCGGACCAAACCGAGGATGGTCCGGAGCTGCGGGTAGGTGAGCGCGCCGTGCGCCGTCCCCACACGTCCCTCCGTCCCGATCTCGGTGCGCTCGAGGATGCCGCTGAAGCCGAGCCCCTGAACGAATGGGTTGCTCGCGTAGAAGTCGCGAAGGTCGCTGAAGCACGACGCGGCCTCGGCGGCGGTCGCGTCGTCGGCAAACGTCGCCTCGATATCCAACCCGACGCCCCGGTCCTCGGACAGGACCGTGAGCGCGGCGCGGAGCGACTCGGGCACCGGACAGTTGGTGCTGCCAGCGCGTACGAAGTGGTGGGCCCCTTCGATTTCGAGCGAGAGCGCTTCGTTTGGGCGCATCGAGAGCAGCGCGTCGGCGGCGACCTCGGCGAGTTCCGGATGATCGGGGTCGACCTCAACGCGGGCCGCTGCGATTTGGAGCACCCGAGGCAGGTCCTCATCGCGGGCCACTACGAAGTGACGCGGCCCCACGATGGCCAGCGTGCGGGGCGTCGCGTCCACGGTCCATGGCGCGCGGGGGACGCCATCGTCCTCGGTCCACTCGAGACTGGCGCCGCGGGCGCTCGCGAGTCGGTCCGCGAGATCACGTGGCGTGCTCTCTCCTTCCGCGAGCCGCCCAGCCACCACGAGGCGCGATCGGTTGAAGTTGGGGGTCGCGATCAGTACCCGGCTGAAGTCGCGCACCGGCTCGATCGCGCCGCTGCTGCCGAGCAAGATCTGCCAGTCGGGAAGCGCCGCGAGCAGCTGTTCGATCTCGGTCCGCACCGGCGAGACCCGGGCCAGATCGAGATCGGCACGCAGCGCCACTTGAGCACCGGCCGGCAAGAACGCGACGGGCGAATCCCCATCGCCGCCGGGTCCCTCCCCGCTCCCTTCGGCGATGGCGAGGCCCGCATCGACGCCGGCGTCGCGGCGCCTTCGACGTCCCGCGTCGGGATCCATCGAGCCATCGACGCCGGCGTCGGCCGACGCGCTTCCGTCCAAGCCGTTCCCCGGCCCCGTCGCGCCGCTGCCCTCGCTGCCCTCGTTCGTCGAGGTCGGCGGCGCCTCCGCGCTCACTTCGGTGGCCTCGGTCATCCCCAGCTCGACCTCGATCGGGAAGGTCAGCTCGAACACCGGGGGGGGCGCGGTGGTCGCGGCAAACAGCGCGATCATCGACGATAGGTGCAGGACCAGCGATGCGGCCCACCCGAAGAGCGTGCCTCGAAAGAGGACCTGCGCCGTCGAGATTGGCTTGCCGTCCTTGCTCACGCTGGACCTGGGATAGCCCGGCGTGAGGTCCTGCGCCGGTGCAGAGGGGCCCGGCCCGGAGTAGGTTGCAGACCCGCGCGGGAACACCGACCCACCCGCCATGGGTTCAGCCTTCCGCCCGTCGCCATCCGCATGCTCTTCCCCCTCGCACCCTCCAGCGATTCACGCACGCGCAGCCAGCGGCTGGGGTCGCGTCGCATGCGCGGGCCGTTGCGTCGCGATCCGGCGTCGGGACGGGAACGCGGTGTCGCGCTGGTGCTCGCGATCACCGCGATCGCCATCTTGGCGGTGGTGCTCGCGGACATGCACGAGGGCACCACCGCTGCGTACATGGTGGCCGCGACCGAGCGGGATCAGCTGCGCGCCGAGTACATGGCGCGCAGCGGGATCAACCTGACGCGGCTGCTCGTCGCGCAGGAGCCCGCGGTCCGGATCGCGGTCGCGCCACTCTACCAAGGGATCCTCCTTCGGCCGCCGCCGATGATCCCCGTGTGGACGTTCGCGGACGCGATCCTCCGGCCCTTCTGTGACTACGACCGGAACGACGAAGAGGGCTCGGCCGGCTTGAACTTCGGTATCGCCGAGGGCCTCGGCGCGACGGGCGGCACATGTGAGATCATCTCGTTCGCCGAGAACGGTCGCATCAACATCAACCTGCCGCTGAGCTTCACGGGCGATCGGGCCCGGCTCATCGTCGCAGCGCAGACGTTCGACCTGGTCGGCGGCTACTTGTCACCGAGCCCCTACGATCCGCTGTTCGAGCAGGCGGATCCCGATGGCAACTTCACCTCGCGTCTGGATCTCGTGAGTGCGCTCATCGACTGGTGGGACATCGACACGGACCGAACCAGCTTCGATCCCGGCGCAGGGACAGTCGCGAATGCGGGCTCCGAGGACGACACCTACCAGCGCCTCGACGACCCCTACCGAGCTCGGAACGCACCGCTCGACTCCATCGAAGAGCTGCGGCTGATCCGCGGCGTCGGCGACGACTTTTGGGCCACCTTCATCGAGCCCAATCCCGATGACCCGCGGACCCGGACCGTGACGATCTACGGATCGGGCGCGGTGAACCCCAACGAAGCTCCGGCGCAGGTGCTGTTGACCCGAGCGTGCTCGGTCATCGGCGCGCAGCCGCTCTGCGTCGATGCTGCGCAGCGACTCACGTTCATCACGCTGCTGGACACCATCCGAGCGATGGTCCCCATCCCGTTCTTCACCCACCCTCGACAGTTCACCGAGTTCATCGAGGGGGCAGGCGGCCCGCAAGACTTGTTCGCGTTGGCGAGCGCGCTCGCGGGCAACGCGATGTTCATGCCCGTCACCCTCACCCCCGAGCAGCGCAACGAGATCGACAGCGTGATGGTGACCGCGGCGCGCATCCTGACCATCCAAGCGACGGGTCGCGCGGGACGGGCGACCGTTCGTATCCGCACCGTGATGAACTTCCACGATCGCTGGGTCCCGCCGCCGCCGAACGCGGGCACCATGCCGGGCCTGGGGATCTTCTACTACTACCGAATCGACTGACGCTGGCGTCGGTGCGCCGTGCTATCTCGGGGCCGCTGCGCGTCGATCCAGCTGGCGAACGGTGAAGCATCGACCGTCGTGTCGGCCGAGGCCGTCTTCGCCCGCGCGATGGTGGGGAGCTCGACGGTGGCGCTCACCCACGAGAACTACGCCACCTGCCCTTATTGCGTCGTGCTCCACTCCGAGTGCGATCTGAGGGGGATGTGCGGTGCGACGTACTTCGCGACGCAAGGAAGCCTGGAGTTCGTCTCACTCACGACCTTCTCCATGGACGCCGTTCTGACGAACGCCCGGTTGATCGAGGTGACCCTCGACCCATCCACCTTCGAGAGCAGCCCTGTGCGGCTCCTCGTCAGGCGCGGCGCAGTCGGTCGGCGGCGCGGTTCAGATCGCCCATGACCCGGTTCGATGCCGCGATGATCGCCTCGGGAGCGTGTGGTCCGAGCTTGTCGGGGTGCAGCCGCGCCGCGAGCTTGCGTAGCGACGCACGCGCTTCGCTGGGCCGCTGACCTCGCACCTCGAAGGGGGTCGCGTTCGGCGCGCGGGAGGCGCGGGTCTTGGCCAAGAGCAGCGCGAGGTTCGCCCCTCGCGCGAGTGGAACCGACGCCGCTTCGATCCGCACCAGCGCCCAGACCAGACGCAGCGCGCGCTCGGAGCCTCTCGCCGCATCGCGAAGAGAGGCGAGCGAAGCTGGTCGACGAAGTCGGGTGACCACGGCCTCCTCGTCGGGATGCAGCGCCGCGCGATGCACGAGATCCTCGCCCGACATCGAGAGCACCCACGCCCCCTTGCCGAGCTCGCGCTCGATCTCTTCGAGCGGTGTTCCAGCGGTCAGCTCTCGCATCGCCGCGAGCAACAGATCACGAGGACAGGCCCCCTCGATGATCGCCGCGGGCGCTTCCGCCTCGAGCGGCTCCTGGTCGAGGAGCACGCTGCGCCAACCGAGCATCACCGCGAGGCGGCGCTGCATCTGACGGCGCAGCACTGGATCGATCGCCAACGGGGCGAGCTTGCCCTCGCGCACCAGCGCCTCGCCGATGGTCTCGCCTCCGCGGGGCAGCACGTCCGATCGCACGCCACCTTCGACGAGCTCACCGAAGTAGAGACACGGCGCGGTCACGGCGAGCACCCGCCCTCCCCGTACGATCACCGTGCCTTCCTTGTCAGCGGTGCGAACACGGAGGATCCGGCTGGCCTTGGTGCGGGCCAAGAGCAGCAGCGCGGTGGTGAGGGGTCGGGCTCGCTCGATCACCCGTTCCCTGTACTGACGGCCGATCTTATGGGGCAACTTTCTGCGGCAAAGGCGCCGATGTGGGTGCGCTCGCCCAACGCGCGGACGAGGGGGAGTTCCCTGCCGCGCCAAGGCCGAAAGCCGTGGTAGAGCAGCCCCGCCGTGTCCCACGTCCCCCTCGTCCCCATCGGCTCACCGCTCGCCTCGCTCGGCGATGAGCCCACCCTCACCAAGAACCGCGAGCTCATTTACGAGCGCGAAGAGAAGCTGCGCGAACGACGCAAGCAGGTGGAGGCTGGCTGGGGAGAGAAGTACGCCGAGCGAGTCCACAAGAAGGGCAAGCTCACCAGCCGAGAGCGCGTCGCCAAGCTCATCGATCCGGGCACCCGCACTTTCGAGGTCGGCATGTTCGTGAACGACGGCGAGACGTTCGGCCCCGACAAGCTCACCTCACCCGCTGCAGGCGTAGTGACGTGCTTTGCGCGCATCGAAGGCCGGTGGTGCATGGTCATCGCGAACGACAACACCGTCGCGAGCGGCTCGTGGTGGCCCCGTACGCCAGAGAAGATCCAGCGCGCCCAAGAGATGGCGCTGAGGCTTCGTCTGCCGACCATCTATCTCGTCGACTGCAGCGGGCTCTACCTCCCCGAGCAGAGCAAGAGCTTCCCGGGCGCGCGCGGCGCCGGTCACATCTTCAAGATGAACGCCTTGTTGTCGGCGAACGGGGTGCCGCAGATAGCCGGCGTCCTGGGCGACTGCATCGCGGGCGGCGGCTACATGCCGATCATCTCCGACCGGGTCTACATGACCGAGCAGGCCTACATGGTGATCGCCGGCGCAGCGCTGATCAAAGGCGCCAAGAGCCAGAAGCTCACCTCGCTCGACATCGGAGGACCCGAGGTCCACGTGCATCAGTCCGGCTGCGCGGATGTGCGGGTGCCCGATGACGACGCGCTGATCGAGTGCATGCGCATGGAGGTTCGCCGCCTGCCGACGTCCGGTGCCGACTACTACCGAGGCGGGATGGGGCCCGTCGATCCCTTGCACCCTCCCCGCGAGCTCGCCTCGCTCTTGCCCGCCGATCACCGCGAGGCGTACGACGCGCTCGAAGTGCTCGCGCGCTTGGTCGACCAAGGGCTCTTCTGGGAGTGCATGCCCGAGGTCGGCGAAGAGATCGTGTGCGGCGTGGGTCGGGTCGGCGGCTTGTACGCGGGCTTCGTTATCGATCGACAGGGTCTCATCGGAGATCCCGAGGCGCCGGGCGCCCATCGACCCGCAGGCGCGCTCTACCGCG
>Ga0105047_10000404_pt1 | contig 72374 bp, 66 predicted proteins | sample MAT04_FD_78384 | JGI IMG/M metagenome (GOLD analysis project Ga0105047, IMG submission 78384) | Freshwater microbial communities from Lake Fryxell liftoff mats and glacier meltwater in Antarctica - MAT-04 (megahit assembly) | ecosystem: Environmental > Aquatic > Freshwater > Ice > Liftoff... | reverse complement strand
CAAACCCTCGATAATATACTCCAAGCCAAATCCGACACGAAGCTAACCAACTATCTGGCTTTGCTGGTTCAACGTTTCGGCACCGAAGTCAGCGACGGCGTCATCACCCTCCCCTTCCCCTTAAGCCACGCTCAGCTCGCCAGCATGGTTGGGACCACCCGCGAGACCATGACGGTGCAGCTCCGTCAACTCACCAAGGCCGGGGTGGTCAAAGCCGCCAAATCAGGCCTGTTTCGCAATCGCCAGTCAGGTCTCGAGATCAACCTCGATAAATTGCGCGAGATTACCGATGTCTAGGCTCAACAGAATGATTTTAGATCGTTAAAGCCCTGTAGAGTATTTAATGAATTCTAGAGTAAATAACCATCTTCGCTTTGTAAGCGTAAATGATAAAGTTGCGCAATACTGTGTATTACTATAAATAATTCTATTATAAATGTTTTGAGGGGCTTCCTTACGGAAGCCCCTCATTTCACACATAAAAGTGTGAGGTACTGATCAGCGACCAGGCTGGATAGGCCCGGGATATGGTCCAGGTCCTGGACCAACAGGGCGACCTGGGGGCGGTGGGCCTGGAGGGCCTGGGTTTGGATAAGCTGACATTTTTTCTCCTTTAAGGTACGCTTGACGTGAAGGTTTAAAAAAATATTTTACAACAACACTTGTTCCTGAAAAGTATTTATTTTCCTAATTACGTCACTTGCTCGGCGCAAGGTGAATAAAGCTTAGCAGTCAATATATATTTTGTCAACAATATATATTATTTTTAATTTTAGTTTGCAATATCTCGAATAAATAAAATGACAGGACCATTTGACCAACTATGTATTTGATTTATATATACAAGGTAAATATTTTTAATTTGACATTAAAGTATAAGGGGGGCTTCCTTACGGAAGCCCCTCGTTTATCGATTAAATGCGATGTGCATTTTTTTTCTTCGCGAGATCCTCATACTCACTTCGAAAACTACTACGCCACACTATAATCCCAACCGTAGGGATGCAAAGCAGGCATGGAAGGTACACGAAACCAATCGCCGCCGGTGCAGAACCTGCCGATCCCGAAATGATTAGTAGCAGCAATGATCCAATCATGAAAGTAGGAATTGCCGCGATAAAAGACCAATTGCAAACCATTACAACATAATCAAGCTTCAGTTCCCGCAGCGCTTTTTTCATGAGTTTGCGCTGATTTTTTGCGTAGACTCGCTGCTCCGCTGGAGTCATTGGAGTATTTTTGATCAACCGATTTGGTGGGGTGATAATGCTCTCTGGTGCCTGGCTAACAGATTGACTGGATGTAGTAACAGCTGCCGGCGCTGTCGAAACAGCAGGCATTGACTGATGCATACGCTGCTGATTTTGCATATGCAGACCATGAACATGCATCGCCTCAGCTTGAAGTTGCTGAGCTCTCACTTCTTCAGCTTGTACTCCTTGCATCTGAGCTTCGATTAATTGCTGATTGACATGTGCTGGACCCAACACTGTAGCGGCTAGCTGCGCCTGACTGGCAGCTTCTGACCAGCCTTGTGGATTCATATACGGATGTTCGGGATACATAAAGTACCTCTCTTGATAGGTGCAGATTGACACGCTCAAAATACCATAAAATTGCCGCTTTATCAAGGAATTAATACCGCTCCTGTCCAAAAACAAGAGCAGAATTTTATTGATAGATCATTTGTTTGTGTCGGTCTCCGATTACCGGCTATGGTAATCTATTGGTATGAAAAAACGCAGGCCTCGTGCAGCAAATTTAAACGCCCTTCGAATGAATAAGCTCGACATTATCGTCTACGGTGGTGCTATTATCCTAACGATTGCAGGACTTGCGTTTTATCGGCTTTCTACTCAGACGAAGCCGATCTTTTGTTCAAAGATAGGCGAAACCCATCGGCTTACTCTCCTGAGCGGTCAATTTGATAAATCCGAACTTACGGTCAACCAATGTGACCAAGTCACTATTTCGAATCAAGACAATCTTTCGTATGAGCTTTTCTTTGGATCTCGCAGTAACCACATGACTTATCCCGGCTACTATCCAGCAACCCTTCAACCCAATCAAAGCCTAGTACTGACGGCCAAAAAACCCGGTGATTTTGAGATGCATGATCATCTCCGCGACTCGGCCCGTATAACCTTACACATTCTAAAAGCCAAACAATGATCGCTGCCTGTTTAGTTGACGCGGACCCAATGGGCTTGCGATGGCACCCCATCCTTATTCTCAGCAAACAACATATACCAGCCAGACGGAACAATATTTGGATTGTCTGAAAGTTGTGCGGTAATTCGTTTACCATCTTGAGAAATAGGCAGATTTATAGATCGCTGTTCAATGTCGGTGCTGTGGGTCACGGCACTTGGGCGAATCAGTTTTGCGTTCTTAAGTGTAGTGTCATCAGTTAGATAGAAGTCAAATGCTTTGCCCCTTACTATCTCAGAAGTAGTATGAGATACATGTGGACGAGCTGTTTTTCCTGGCTGAGACTTGAATAAGTAGGCTGGGGAATATATTTCAATGCGCAGCTCAAATGAGTTATCAATTGGATTTGACCCGAAAGTTGCGACTCGACCATCTGGCAAGAGAAGGGCTTCCGAATGATAATCGGCGACCAACGATTGGCGCGGCGGCTGGAGCAAACTCGTTACTGCCGGGTGTATAGATTTGGGTATGAAGATTGTCATTCGTGCGATAGCCTGATGAGCCGCCAGTTATTAAGACCGTATCGTCTGGCAAAATTACCGTTCCAGGATAACGCGTGGGAAGTTTTAGGTTCGGTCCCTGCACATATTTTGGCTGTGGCTGAGTCAGATCTACGACTGCCGTGCGGCGTGTACTGCGCTGGGAATCGCCTACTCCTCCGCCTCCCACCACCATGAATTGCTGTTTTTGGGCTGGCGGCAAGAGCACACTGCCACTTGTTTCAAGCATATCTTGGTCTTTCAAGCCATCAATTTGCTGAAAGGAGTTATTTGACAAATTCCACAGACCGGGCTGTCGTCCGATGCTACTGGAGCCATAGCCAGCGTTTGAGCCGGTGAACAATAATCTGCCATCACCAGCCAGAAACAGTGTGGGATAGGTTGGGAAGACACGATTAAGGTCTTTTCTCGCTTCCCACTGCTTGGTTGCATAGCTAAAGATCTCAGTATGCCCCTCGATGATCTTGCCCTTCTCATCCAGACCCGATGAAGCTAGCACGTCACCATTGGCTAGGCTTACCAACGTAGGATACCAACGAGCGATCTTGAGGGCCGAGGCGCGCTGATATTTTTCGGTTACTGGGTCAAATATATATGAATCTTTGAGGCCTTTATAATCTTGTTTTGGAGTAACTTTGAGATCTTCATATTCTTTTGTGCCACCGGCAATCAGAATTCTGCCATCTGGCAGGATAGTGTGGCCGGCACAAAAAGCATCCCAAGGCGTATCGATTTGCTTGAAATCGTTGGTGATAGGATCCCACAAAACCGACTGGAATGTTTTAGTATCGAAATTTTTTTGATCATTTCCAGAACCGGCGACAATCAGCACCTTGCCGGTATGTAGGAGAACGGCGTGGACCGCATTAACCGGCATTTTCTTGGTGTTCACATCCCACACACCGTATCTCTCTTTATTCACCTGCTGATGATCTATGACCTGCTGATAGGTCTGGATGATGGTCGGCGCCATAACCTTCCCATTGACGGATAGAACCATGAAGCCAGCCAGCGAGTAGCCGAGCCGACGCGAGGTTAAGAACCGCTTTATGGCTGATATTGATAATTTCATTAGAGCTCTTCTTTCCGATTAAAATGTACTAGTTTAAATCTAAAATCACTTTTGGGTAAACGGAACATTGGGCCAGTCGATCGTAGCCATAACACGATTGGGGCAAAACAAACCGCAATCGTCAGCAAGGACCACATCCGGACACCAGGCACATCATGCTGGAAGACAATACTGGCGATCACAGAAAGTCCTGCCAAACAGGCCCAGCCCAGATGTTTTGAAAAAGTGGCCAGTGAATCTTGACTAACAGATTCCCCTTTTGGCGTTACGACAAAATTGAGTTTCTGGCGCAGCAGGGCGCCCTTCAGAGCCACAAAATAGATCGGGGCTGATACCATAGACATGAACATACCGAGGACACCATAAGATTCGCGCTCTTCGTGGGGGCTGATATTATAGCGCCGTAACCAGATATAAAATCCGGCCTGGAGGGTAGCTATATTGAGGTAAAAAGCCAACCAAACTGCACCCGGTATATGGACGCCCTGAAGCCCAAACCCAAGGAAAAAGATACTCAATGATACGCCGAGCAGCCAGCTAATTGCAGCCGACGGATAGTACATCATAATGAGGCTATAGTGGAGTCGCTTGCCGGCCGTTAGCTTGAAGGCAACTTTGAGGTAGTTCTTCACTAAAATCTCATTCGAACCTCGGGCCCAGCGCAATTGCTGTGAGAAGAAGTCAGTCCAAGTGCTCGGTCCCTCGCCGATAGCTAAAACATCCGGCGTATAAATTGATTTCCAATATTTCTTTGTGCGGGGATTCTTCGTACCATGTATCTTGAAGCTCGTCAGCATGTCTTCCGTAATAGAGTCTTGAAATCCATTGATGGTACGCCAAGCTTCGACCCGATAGGCATGATTGGTGCCGACAAACATGGCGGCGTGATAGGAGTTTGCGGCTCTCTGGATTGTCGCCTGGAAGAGATACGCCTGAGACTCAGCGCCCCGCGTAACGAGATTCTGATTATAGTTACCATAGACTTGCGGGCCGACTACAAACGCAACATTCTCATCCTGAAAATAGCCTAGAATACGTTCACAAAAATTTGGTAGCGGGACATGATCTGGATCAACCGATACGACTACGTCGTAGTTGTCTCCTTCGCTTGCAAGCCAAGCATTATGATTACCGTGTTTACTTTTTGCTTTGAACTGTCCCGAGACAGTGTTCCAAGCCTCTATGCCATCACGGCTAAAGTGTCGTACGCCAAGCTCGCGGCAAGCCCTTCGTATATCTGGGTCATTACCTTCGTCTAGTAGCCAGACGTCGATGTTGCCCTCGTATCGTACTTGCATCATTTTTTCTAGAGTCTTACGAACCACATCAAATGATTCTTTGCTTGGCACAATTGTAGTGGTGAATGCGACTCGCAGATCAGGCGCCGCTACAACTGGAATCGGATCACGCGCGAGCAGGGCCCCTAGACAGAGAGTGAGTATATTGAGGAGACGAAACAACTCGATAATAGCAATGCAGCCCACAATCACAACCGTAGAAGCATTGACGAGCTGATTATCTGTCCAGCTTATGTGGCCGTCGAAAAAGAGCCAATACATAAAGAAAGCTTCAAAAGCAATATTGAGAACAACAAACGCTAAGGCCTTCAGGGCGTCTCGCGGCTTCATAACGCTTTTAAACTTTACCCGATAGTCAGAATCAGATGCGGTCTGTAAGGGTCCAGCTATTTGGCTAGAGTTGGCATAATCGTATTCATGAGATTCATGAATATTTTGATCTGTAGAAAATTTTGGGGGCATGCGACATCGTGTGTTAAGCACCCTCCATTTGATATTGCTGTAGCCTGTTGTGTGGCGCCAATAACCACGTCTACTTGAATTTAACTATAATAGATTGAAATACTAAATATGTCAATAGACCAATACACTCTGTTGCTAGGGCTTCGTACTTGTTAGTTGGAGTGCATTCTCTAACCACCATTCGCCAGCTTTTGGACCACCATTACACCGGCCGTCTGAAGTACCTGGCTTCTTTATCCACAGATAGGCATCAAGGCCTAATTTCGAAACATCAGTCGTGGGCGTAACGCCTAACGAACGACCAGGTGGATTACACCAGGCTTCAACTCTGGCCGATCCATTACCATTACGGCTCGAGTCTATAATGATCCTTTTGCCCTCCACTAGGCGTACTATCTCTTGTCCATAGGCAAGACTGGCGTCATCGGAGTAATAATTACCCACATTGACGCTAATGCCATCAGCCTTTATTAGTCCTGGCTGCCGCAAGCTCTGGGCGATTTCGGCAGGTTTTTTCCAGCCAGCATTTCCGGCATCAATATACACTCGCGTAGCAGGAAGCGCCTTTAGAGACGTAACGGCATATGATAATGAGGCCAATCGATCATTAAGTTGCTGTTCACTTGATAAGCAATGGAGTTGTGGTAATGCATCCGGCTCAATGATAATCAGGGCTTCGTTATTTTGTATCCCAGCTACCACCTGGTCCACCCACTGCCGGTATGCAGTGTGACTGCCAGCACCACCCAAGCTATGCTGGCCACAATCACGCAATGGGATATTGTAGAGCACTATCATAGGCAAAGCCTGTGCAACGCGAGCCGCGCCAACATACTGTGCCACGTCCTGGCTGACTGCTCGATTCCAGTCTCCAAACCATTCGGCAATCGGCTGGCTACTCAAGCGGGCTAACTGATCTCTTTGCTGTACGGGAGCTCGAGAGACGGCTAGCGCTGCATAATTATTTGGATCAACATAAAGCTTCTGGTTTGCAATTGCTGAACGATCAGGGCTTTCTTGAACTATTGGTCCGACATATGATTGCTGGGTATTTGGCGTTGGTGTAGACCGACCGCGAGTCACCACGAATATAATCAAGCTCAGCATAAGTAACCCAAAAAATATGGCAAATAAACGAACTTTTACTGATGAGCGCTGATGTGATAAATGGAACATAGTTGGCTATATTACCATATATTTTTCTTTTTTTACAAGGGTAAGATACTATTGCATCGATCGACCCGTGAGTTTTCATAGACAATCTTTAGTAATGAACATACCAATGCTTCAGGTTTTGGAACCTTGTTATTGTAGATTGCCACATCTGGATAATTGCTTGTTCTAATGAGTCAATCTAGAGTATTTAGAATCGAAGCATATCAAAAGAAAATTAGGAAGTTAGGCTTAAGCGTAAAAATCTATAGCGGTCTACAGGTGTCGTATTAAAACTATTTGATGAGCTCTAAAATTTGCACCGCAGCGGTAACCTCGCTAAGCTGTTCGCCTGAGAGCTTCTGCAATGCCTCGCCATTCGAGGCCACTCCTCCTGGACAACCGACGTCGGGGGTGAAGAAGCCATAATATGAGCCACCCAGTAATTTGATATCTTTATCAGCTGGTTTATTTTGGTTGGCTGGAAAGGCTTGAGATTGTTGGGTGATCCAGCCCAGTGGCCCTGCTTGCACGTAGCATTGACTGGAACTACTTTGCTTTGCCAGAGTAGTCAAACTTTTGGAGCCAAAGGAAGCCTTTTTCGAAGCGGCATCATAGCTATATTCAATATCCAGAATCTTAGTGGTTAGCTTCATCTTTATGCCCAATTCTTTGATTTCTAGATATGGCTCAGATGAGCTCGGTGAAGCTTGTGTACTCTTCGTGTTGTTTGATGAGTTGGTTGTTACTTGAGTTGAGGGGCTGGGTGAAGCTGATGATTGCTCCTTAGCTTTGCCACCTAAGGCATACCAGCCAAGCCCACCAACGATAACTAAAAGCGTAATTATCACAATTATCTCGATAGCTCCAAAGCCTTGTCTTAGTTTCATCCGATACTCCGTTAATCTCTTAATTGTTACGCTTATTATATTACTTTTTTAGTCAAAGCACACAAGATAGTTTTTATAAAAAAGGCTAACTGCGACGCGCTCGCGTGGCCGCGACAGAAAACAGTAAGCCAATTCCATGAAAAACAAGTGCACAAGCAAAGACCCCGCCAAACCCATAACTACTGTAGACAATTCCACCCGATGCAGCCCCAGCCGCCCCAGCAAAGGCACTACCAGCCTGCGAAATCGACCACCCTTTGGCAGAGTGCTTCTTCGGGATACTACTCGCAAATGAACTAAACCACGAAGGAGCCAATATGGCAGTTCCAATACTATAGACCAACAGGCCAGCGATAAATATATGGAAGTTAGTAGATGCTAAAAAGAATAGGACGCCTAGTACCTGCAGGCTGTTGCCCGCAATCAGTGCTTTTTGGTATCCACGACTTTGCTTGTCTTCGATACGGCCTATAAAAAGTACTATCAGACCGGTTAACAGCGTATGGGCTGCCCATACAAAACTACCATTTTCGGGTGATTGGCCAAGCTGTGCTATGTACACACCATAGAGAGGCAAAAACAATCCAAATCCAAAGATGTTGGCCATATTGCTGAGCAGCAAATAGTAAAACTTTTTGTTTATTTTTATTGATGTCATTTAGCTTCATATTATATCTGATATTGAGAAAAGAACAATTTTTACCTACGAACCAGTTCCTACTTCCAAAAAGACAGTATCGGCTTGCGATAGATAAGAAACACCACTAAGGCACTAGATAGGGTGAAATATATCGGAAACAGGATGTCGGCTCGTAATTCCCAAATGGCAAAGACTCCTAGGAGCGACGCTATCGCTTCGATGCCGAAGAAAAGTGGGTCTTCACTGTCCGGCTTGTGGTAGGTTTTTACAAACGTAGGAATGTAGCCAATTACATCTGCCAATATACCGAGCGAGATAGTCAGCACCCCATTTTGTGTGGTGGCATAAGCCAGCAGCGCCAATAGCCCCAGGCCTAAGCAATACTTATCGAGTTTGGAGGTGCCGCCGACACCATATTTGATCGACAGTATGACTAAGTAGGTAGCTCTTATGAAGAATATAGCAGCAAATATTTGCCCTGCCAGATTAGTAGACCCAATCACACCAAGTAGGCCTGCTACACTGGCCAGCCAAACTATCAGGCGCGTCACACGATGGGGTTTTGCCTTTCCCCCCATCATACTATTGGTGTAAGAAATGGGAGAAATAAGCGAGAGGACGAGGGTGCCAATAATCCAGTAATTCATGAAGTATCCTAGTTGTTCCTTAAAACTATACCATCACTGGATCAGGATAATTAAGAGTTATGCTTGGTGATCCCACGGAGAGTCGAACTCCGGTTACCAGGATGAGAACCTGGCGTCCTAACCACTAGACGATGGGACCTAATTGTGAGGAATATGACCTAACATATTGTTGTTTTTGAACCCACCGACTATACCACGCTTCCAGCCGCATTTCCAGATCAGCACGACACATTTATGGGGCCTACGCAATATTTACAAGCCCAACCTTCGGCGCGTATCATAGTGATTAAGAGCAAAAAGCTTGAGTGTTATCAAAAAACACTACACATAGGGGTTGACGCGCGACACTGACTGTTCGTATAATGTTCGTAAGTAATGATTGTGTGCACCTACGGCGAGTTGATGTGTTAGCTACTTAGCAAACCTGCAAGCTTTTTAAAAAATGTCTAAGCATAAGGGTTTACAACCACCCACTACGCTATATATAGTGGTTGCAGCGGACATTCAAACACTAGATAGGTTGTCGGCGACGGATTACCTGCTCGCCACCTAGGCTAGTCGAATACACAACACGCTATTTGTTAAAAAATAAACATATCAAGCACTGCTTGCTTCCTCTCTAAAGTCTTACAGCAGCTTATGGCCAAGCTACTCGCGGCTTCATCTAAAACGAGGATCAAGTCACCTGTGGTAAGACAGGGTGCATCATATAAGTAAGAGGAGGGTGAGGATGTCTTTTGCACAGATAAAAAAACGTAATGGGTCGGTTGTATCATTTGATAAGCAAAGAATTGCTGACGCGATTATCAAGGCCAGTCTGTCGGTCGACGGTGAAGTCAATGTTGAGCATGCCGGCGTCCTGGCCGAGGCTATCGCTGAAAATCTCGAGGTAATCTTCGCTGACACTATGCCAGACGTCGAGACCATTCAAGATCTTGTCGAGCAAGAGCTGATGCGCCATGGATTCTTCCAGACGGCTCGTAGCTTCATTATTTACCGCGAACAGCACAAGCGTCAGCGCCAGATCGAGCAGACCGAACAAGTCGAAATGCTTGAGAAGGCTGCCCTCCACGTCATTGCAACCGATGGCAATACGGAGAATTTTAGCCCTGAGAAACTACGCAAGACCATCTTGCGCTTCACCGCTGGCCTCGATGGCGTCGACGTCGATAGTATCGCGGCCAGTGTCAAAACCAACCTCTACGACGGCATTTCAGCCCATGAGCTATTTGATGCCATAGTTATGGTGGCCCGGAGCTACATCGAGCGCGATACAGACTACACCCGTTTCGCCGCCCGCCTCCTCCTCCACAAGCTACACACTGACGTAGCCGGCGAGTCCGATGCGAAGAAGATTCCTGCCGCCTACCGCCAGACCTTCATCGACAATATGAAGCGCGCCGTCGAAGAAAAGCGTCTCCAGAAGGCCATGCTCGACTTCGATCTCGAAGATCTGGCTAGCTATATGGATCTGGAACGCGATCTCCTTTTCGACTTCATGGGCCTGCAGGTCCTGTATGATCGGTACTTCCTACGCGCAGCTGGCAGCGAAGACATCATCCTGGAAACTCCCCAAGCCTTCTGGATGCGCGTCGCCATCGGTATGGCCCTCAATGAGACCAGCAAAGACAAAAACGACTGGGCTAAGAAATTCTATGATGTCATGTCAACCCATCGTTATGTACCGTCGACACCAACCCTCTTCCACTCCGGCACGACCTACCCGCAACTCTCCTCGTGCTATCTCAACACCGTCCAGGATAGTCTGACTGATATTTTCAAGCTCTACGCCGACAACGCCCAGCTCTCAAAATACTCTGGTGGCATCGGCAGTGATTACACCAACATCCGAGCTACCGGAGCACTCATCAAGACCACCAATGTTAGCTCCCAAGGTGTCATTCCCTTCCTCAAGATCTCCAATGACGTCACGGTGGCTATCAATCGGTCTGGCAAGCGACGCGGCGCTACCTGTGCCTACCTCGAGACTTGGCACCTCGACATCGAAGAGTTCATGGAGTTGCGTAAGAACACCGGTGATGACCGACGACGCACCCACGACATGGACACGGCTCACTGGATCCCGGATCTCTTTATGAAGCGCGTCCAGGAAGGTGGCATGTGGACCCTGTTCTCACCCGATGATGTACCTGATCTCCACCACATCTTCGGCAGTAAATTCGAGAAGGCTTACATCGCCTACGAGAAGCAAGCCGACGCTGGCGATATTGCCCTCTTCCGGCGTCTGCCGGCGGCCGATCTCTGGCGCAAGATGATCACTATGCTCTTCGAAACTGGTCACCCGTGGATAACCTTCAAAGACCCCTGCAACGTCAGGTCGCCGCAAGACCACGTTGGCGTCATTCACAATTCAAACCTCTGCACCGAGATCACCCTCAACAACTCGGCTGACGAGACGGCTGTCTGTAATCTCGGCTCAGTCAACCTGCCCCTGCACGTTACCGATGAAGTCCTCGACCACACCAAGATCAAAGAAACCGTTACGCTGGCTATGCGGATGCTAGATAATGTGGTTGACCTAAACTTCTACCCAACTGTCGAGACCAAGACGAGCAATATGCGCCATCGTCCTGTTGGCCTCGGTGTCATGGGCTTCCAAGACGCCCTCTACAAGCTCGACATCGATTTTGCTTCTGAAGCTTCGGTTGAATTCGCCGATGTCTCGATGGAACTCATCTCCTATTACGCCATCTCAGCTTCATCTGATTTGGCCCAAGAGCGTGGTACCTATGAAACTTTCAAGGGCAGTAAGTGGGACCGGGGGATCTTCCCGGTCGACACACTCGATCTGCTCGAGGCTGAGCGTGGTCAAAAGATCGATGTTTCACGTATCGGCCGACTCAACTGGGACCCAATCAAGGCCAAGGTCAAGAAGCAAGGTTTGCGCAACTCCAATATGATGGCGATTGCACCGACTGCCACCATCTCAAACATCGTTGGTTGCTATCCATGCATCGAGCCAATCTTCAAGAATCTCTACGTCAAAGCTAATATGTCAGGTGATTTCACCGTCATCAACCCCTATCTGCTTGAAGATCTCAAAGCGCTCGACCTCTGGAATGACCAGATGATTCAGAAGCTCAAATTCTATGACGGTTCTGTCCAGCAGATCTCAGAGATACCTATTAACCTGCGCGACAAGTATAAGGAAGTCTTCGAGATTCCTTGTGAGTGGCTGATCCGAACAGCTGCGTACCGCGGTAAGTGGATCGACCAAAGTCAGTCACTCAATATCTTCATGCGCGGCACCAGCGGCAAGATGCTCAACGACGCCTACACCTACGCCTGGCGAATGGGACTTAAGACCACCTACTACCTCCGTTCCCTCGCCGCCAGTCAAGTCGAGAAGTCGACGGTCAGCACGACAGAATTTGGCGATACTCACAAGCGTGACTTCTCTGTCACGAGTGAGTCTCACGTCAACACCACAGCTACGATCAGCAGTGAAGGTATGAGTGCCCAGGCCAGCACAACCGCCACAGCTGTAGCCAGCTTTGAATCTGACATGCCATTGATAGCCAGCAACCAAGAATCCCTCAAAGTCTGCTCCATCCTGGATCCCGACTGCGAAGCCTGCCAATAAAGGAGCTTTAAAAAAAATGCCTATCTCCAAGACCACTACCCGACCCGACGTCAATCAGCGCCGAATCATAAATGGAGTTGACGCCGATGTAATCCAGCTCCACCCGATGAAGCATACCTTCGCCTGGGAAGCCTACAATGCGAGTAATGCCAACCACTGGCTGCCAACTGAAATCACCATGATGAGTGACATTGAACAGCTCAGGAATGGACGTCTCTCCGACGACGAGTTGATGGCCCTGAAAACAGTGCTCGGGTTCTTCACCACGGCAGACTCAATCGCTGCAAATAACGTCGTCCTCGCACTCTACAAGCACATTTCAAGTCCTGAATGTCGAATGTATCTGCTGCGCCAAGGCTACGAGGAAGCTATTCACACCCACGCCTACCAATACATTGTCGAATCGCTCGGTCTTGATGGCAGTGAGATCTTCAATATGTACCGTGAAGTCGATGCAATCTATTCAAAAGCCCAGTTCATCTTAGGTTTCAACGATGGCATTTTTGATCCCGCATTTAAGACCGGTACGTTCGCAAACGACCAAAAATTCCTTGAAAACTTGTGTGTTTTCTCACTCATTCTCGAAGGAATCTTCTTCTACAGCTCATTTGCCGTCATGTTCGGCTTCCAGCGCCAAAATAAGATGATCGGTGCTGCCGAACAGATCCAGTACATCATGCGTGATGAGACCCAACACCTCAACTTTGGCATTAACTTGATTAATACAATCAAAGAAGAACAGCCCGAGCTGTGGACGCCAGACTTCCAAGCCCACATCATTGACCTCGTCAAAGAAGCCACTGTGCTTGAGTACACCTTCGCGGCTGAGGTCTTCCCGCGCGGTATCTTCGGCATGAACGCTGATGGCTTCAAGCAATACATTGAGTATATCGCCGATCGTCGCCTGCAGCGAGTCAATCTCCCGATCCAGTTCAAAGTCGACAATCCCTTCCCTTGGATGAGTGAAGCGATTGACCTCACCAAAGAAAAGAATTTCTTCGAAACCCGAGTGACTGAGTATCAGACTGGCGGCACGCTCAATTGGGAATAGGTTTGTCCTTTTAAAGGTCCATGTAATTTTAGCGTCTTCTCTGCAGCTTCAAAAGCAGCCAACAGATCGTGCTATACTGCTGCATAAGCATTATGGACAAACAAAAATCACCAAACACCCCACCACATCCAAGCCACCCGCAAAACACAAGCCCAGCTCAACACCACCATACAACGAATGGTCGAGACTCCTCGGGTAGTAATCACAAGCCACCAGCTTGGTACGAGACACGTCGTGGGCAAATCATTCTTGGCGTCAGCTGCGTGCTTATTCTCAGTCTTAGTCTGGGTGGCTGGTACGCCTGGGCCCGCGGCGCCAAGCCCGTGGCTGAATCTCCTCAAGCTTCCCCCAGTCCAACCCCGACAGAAACCCCCAAGCTCATCACCATGACGGCTCCCCTCACGGGATTACAAGTCAGCCCAGATGAGGCTAACCGTCCAATTGTTAGTGTCGTCATCGAAAATCTGTACCCTGATGCTCGCCCTCAATCAGGACTGAGTGAGGCCGGCATCGTCTATGAAGCCCTTGCAGAAGGTGGTATTACTCGATATCAGGCTTTTTATCAAAAACTTCCTAAAGACCTCGGACCGGTTCGAAGCCTACGAACCTATTTCGCTTATTGGGGTCTGGAATATGACGCACCTGTCGCCCACGCTGGCGGTAACGCTGACGCACTTGATTTCGCAACCGCGCAAAAGATGAAAGACCTCAACGCCTTCTATTTTCAGGACTTCCGTCGTATATCAACACGCTACGCTCCACACAATCTCTATATATCTGGTGAAAACCTCGGTAAGCTCGCCCAAGCCCAAAAGTTTACCGATGCGCCAACCGTGCAGCCGTGGCCCTACAAAGACGATGCCAAGGCTCCAGCACCGACGGCAAATTCGATAAAAGTCGACTTCTCCTACTATGACTATCAAGCAAGCTTCGCCTACAACGCCAGCACTAACGACTACACGCGTGCCGTCCGAGGAGCTCCAGCGATCGATCAGAACACCGATACAGCCGCGATGCCGAAGAACGTCGTAGTGATGTACATGCCTACCAGCTCCGGCGTCACACGCACAAATGAGCAGACTGTCATCATGCAGATCATCGGCAGCGGCAAAGCAGTTGTATTTCGTGACGGACTAGCTATCGAAGGCACCTGGAAGAAAGATGCCATCAAAGCCCGGACTAAATTTTATGACGTCAACAACACCTTGATAGAACTGAATCGCGGTCAGACCTGGGTCAGTGTGATTCCAAGCAACAAATCAGTTACCTGGCAGTAAATAAAAAAAACCACCGTGAGCGAGAGACTAATCTCAGGCCAACAGGTGGTTTCTTTAAAGAAGTATTGGTTTAGCGTGAACGGTTAACGATCACGTATCCAACACCCCAAGCGACAAGCGCGGCAACTAAAGCAACCGTAATGGTCACAATCATGTTACCAGCTGGACCGGTGACAGGCAGAGTGCTGGCAGCAATAGTTGCTGGAATGACTCCGCCTTTTCCTGGAGATGTATACATAAAGATACTCCTACGCCCGTACGATATTTATTGGATGCCGTATCGCGCGATAATTTAATGTTTTTGCTTATAAACAATACAAAACGAGGGCGGCTCGGCGATAATATACGAATATACTATCAGCGAGCTCACCCTCGTTGTACTTGTCTATAATACCAAACTATTCATGTTTTGTCAACTATTTTGTGACAAGTATATAATAAGGTTAGTTTATAGCTTGCTTTAGCCTGACGTATCAAGCTATCATAAGTACTTTAGGGGGGATTTAATGAAGAATACACCGACTCGCGTCATGATTAGTACATTGATTATTATATTTGTCTACATAGCCGGCGCCCTATCTGGACCTATCACCTTTACTGGCTTAGCTCTACAGCGCTCGCGCTGGCAGAGTCATGCACACCAAACAGCCGCAGTCGCCAATTCGACGGCCGCAAGCCCGCCGAGCAGTCCTGTACCTACTCCCACACCAGTCACCGAGGCTGCAACTGCTACCACTTCATCGAGTGCTCCAAAAGCTGTCGTCAATAGAGCTAACCCTTTCGCGGGCGAAAAGCTCTATGTCGACCCTACCAACCCAGCCACCCAGCAAGCTACTAAGTGGCGCACGAGCCGACCACAGGATGCGGCTCAGATCGATAAAATCGCCCGGCAACCAGTCACTACTTGGCTAGGAGATTGGATATCAAACCCCGCGAGCAGCGCTCGTGAGACTGCTGCGGCCGCACGAGCGGCTGGGGCCCTCCCCGTCTTCGTTCTCTATAACATCCCCTTACGCGACTGCGGCAGCTATTCAGCCGGTGGAGCAGGCTCAGGAACAGCCTATCAAGGCTGGATCCAAGGTGTACAGACTGGAACGAGCGGCGCAAAGGTAGTATTTGTGCTTGAGCCAGATGCGGTTGGTGGTTGGGAATGCCTCAGCCCGAGCCAAAAATCTGAGAGAATCTCACTGCTTCAATTTGCAATCAACACCCTGACAGCTAGCCCCAATCATTATGTCTATCTTGATGCCGGCAACGCTCGCTGGCAGAGCGTAGCTGAGATAGTGGGGCGCCTACGAGCCGTTGGCACGGATAAGCTCACAGGTGTTAGCCTCAACGTCTCAAACTTCCTGACAACAGCCGAGACTCGGGCCTATGGAGCCCAAATAAGTGCACAAACCGGCCTACATATGATTATAGACACCAGCCGAAACGGTCGTGGACCGGCTCCTGACCTGAATTGGTGTAACCCCTCTGGTAGAGGCCTAGGCGAACTGCCCCGCCCAATTCTCGACGGTTCTAGCCTCGATGCCCTGCTCTGGATCAAATACCCGGGTGAATCTGATGGATCTTGTGGTGGCGCGCCAACCTCCGGTGAATGGTGGGCCGACTATGCTCTGGGCTTAGCCCAGCGAGCGGCTTTTTAGTTGCCTAAAACCTTGGTGAAGTATGCTTCTTGCTGCGGTACGGTCTCGGAGAGACCTTGCTGATATGTCACTACTGGGACCTGTTCTTCCTTGAGAATCTGCAAAGTTTTTTCTAGATCCTTTAGATTAGCCGTGTAATCACTAGCATTATTATCACTCACCTCGTGATACACGAAGATTACCCACAGCTTATGATCGCGGGCAAACCGCACGGCTGTTGAGATTTCTTCCGGTTTTGTAGTCAAACTAACATTAAAAACCTTCAGGTTGTACCGATCATAACTGGCCGTATTAAAGCCGGTATCAGTCCCGCGATGTGACTGATAGCACTGCTTAATCAGGCTATCAGAAAGGTTATTGACACTACCATAGGGTGAGGCAAAATTCCTGACTTGCCAGCCATATGATTGACTGAGTACAGCCCGACTACCAGCTAGTGTATTGAGAATTCTACGACTGTCTGAACGCGACAAATCTTCGTGCAGACGAGTGTGTGAAGCGATTTCATGCCCCCGACTAGCGAAGGCTTGTACCTGCTGTGCATTCATGTAGGCTTTATCGCCGAGCACATCGCTGACAATAAATTGAGAGGTCTTGACGTCATACTTATCAAATAATGGCAATCCGTTGGTATATATTGACTTCCAACCATCATCAAAGGTCAAGGTGACGAGACCGCGCTGAAGCCGTGGCAATTGCTGGCTAACGAGTTTCCAATTATCCGTATCAAGCATACCGTTATCTACCAGAGTGTGGGTAACTTGAATTTTACTGGTGAAAGCCGGTGCAACGAAATCATACTGCAACCGTTTCCACTGCCCGCCGGTTGGCTCGCCGTGACCGAGCAGTATGTAATTATGATTGCCGTCTTGCTGCGTAACATCGAGTAGGATATCGGTATAGCTATCACTTCGGTACCAGTGTGAGAGCTGAAAATACTGTCCTGGTGCCGCATCAACAGCGGCACTCACCCACTTGGCTTCACCAGATTTCTGACGGCTCATTTGGACACGGGCAGCCGGTGAACCATCATGACCGGGCACCAAACTAAAGCTAGTGCCGTTGTCGCCAAAACTATTTTGCGACCAACCATCTGCCAGAGTTTGAAAACTTGGGTTTGGCAATAGATTCTCGCCCACTAGGCTCTGGCTAGCCGGATCGGTATAAGGCACATTCCGATACAAAGACTCTGTCATCGGGTTGCCGTACGTCAGTACCGGGTAGGTAGCATCACTTGGCTGACAGGTTGCATTATCAGCTATAGCTTGTCGCGCCGCTCGCTGCTTTGTAGGGGTGTTGATCTGGGCTAGAAGCACAGAAAAAACTGGTAACAGATGATAGCCAAGAAAAATAAGAGCTACCAAATACATGATTATCTGACCAAATGAATGTCGCTTCATCGCTTTGCTCCCGGAAGTGCGATTGCATAACGGCGCCCGGCTGTCGCCCAACCGACTGCTTCACCGCGGTATTGACGTAATATAACTACTTCAACAAAGGCTTTGATATAGAGGAACATATTGGTCATACGTAATATATAGAAGAGTGGAAACGCCGAGATTACGTCAACTCGACGGTGTACGATGGCTGCCATCACAGTACTGGCAAAGAAAATCGTGACGTCTATGAGTAAAGTCAGACATAGACCATAAATGCCCTCGTGTCGAACCAGCATGATGGGCAAAAGAATTAGGATATTAAAGTAATACAAGAACATCTCGGCTATTTGATAGCCCAGGTAAAAATCAATTTTTTGCATCTTGCGACCTATCTTTCGATCAATCACACCTCGCCAAAAACCACGGTGCCAACGAGTCACCTGTTTGACATAGTCTTGGTAGTCTTTGGGATCTTGTGTCAGTGTTTTGGCACTCGGTATAAAGGCGATAGCGCCTAGTTTCTTCCGATGAATCTGCAAGGTTATATCGAAGTCTTCGGTCATATTTGTAGTCAAGAAATCTAATTCTTTGAGAATGTCAGTTCGAAAACAGCTAGTTGGCCCAGGGATTACTGGAATCACTCCAAGCATGTGCTGCATACGACGCATGATTTCTTGTCCGAAGCTATATTCGTAGGCTCGATAGCGTGAGATCCAGCCGCCCTTAAGTGATTGCACGTAGCCGGTAGCAGCGACACACTTATCAGGATCGAGGTGTTTCATGAACTCAACAAAATACTTGGTATCAAAGACTGAGTCGGCATCAGCAATATGAAGCCACTGGTAACGTGATTCAATCTTGAAATGCTTGATAGCTTGGAGAATAGCTTTGGCCTTACCTGATCGAGGTACGGTCAAAACATTTGCTTTTCCAAGAATCGCGATAGCGAGATCAGCCGTCGCATCACTTGATGCGTCGTCTACAACATAAATATTGCTCTTTGACAATCCAGCAGCAACCGCCGAAGCTAATGTATCTTGTATGACTATAGCTTCGTCGTGACCAGGTATGAGTAATGCCAAGCTACCTGATTTGGTAACAGTAATAGGAGTATCAGCAAGGATAACTGACTGGGCTGATAGAGGCTGGTCTGGTGACAATGGGGATTCAGAAGTTTGGTACTTACCTAGCTTCTGCAGTAGATTTTTTATAATGATCTCCTCGGTTAGTCAAGTTAATTCGGTATAATACCAAATTTTGCCTATTTTGTCAATACCCCTTACGCTTAATTGGGTGATTCGGGGTATAATAAACTGGTTATGGCTATGCACACCCGTCGCAAACCTGGATTTACTATCATTGAGACCATCTTTAGTATGGCGATTCTGACGTTCTTGATCTTGGCCCTTTTCTCGATAATGACCTCCAACTTAGCGGCGCTATTTAATACTAAGTCCAGATCAGTTGCGCTGAATATCGCTCAGGAAAAAATCGAGGACCTCAAAAATATGCCCTACGACTCATTGGCCACCGTATCTGGTACGATCTATCCAGCCGGCGCGGTTCTCGATCAGGAAACACTGGTTAGGAATAATCTCAGGCTCAAAGTTACGACTGATATTCGCTACGTTGATAACACTTATGACGGGAATGCTACCGGCACTGTTCCAAATAAGCCGGTTGACCTCTACTCATATGATTACAAAAAGATTACGGTCAGAATCTACACTGCCAACGGTAGTCAGAAACTAGCTGAGTTGTCATCTGATATTGCCGCAAAAGCCGCCGAAACCGCTGGTAATACCGGTGTACTAATAGTTCGAGTTATTAATGCAGCTGGAGCTCCAGTTGAAAACGCGACCGTCCAAATAATCAACACAAATCCCAATCCAGACGTCAATATCACCACGACTACAGATGTACAGGGTCAGGTAGCCATCCCGAAGCTGCCACCCGATCTACTACCTGGTTATCACGTAGTCATCACGAAATCTGGCTATAGTAACGAGCAGACCTTTGCCCAAGATGTCGCCCATCCGGTGCCAACGAACCCAGACTTTGGCCTCCTGGCACAGCAGACTACCATCAAAACCTTTGCGATTGATCAGCTCACGAACCTTACACTCTCGATCAAAACGCCAACCGGTACAGCGATTGCGAATCAGGCTGTTACAATCAATGGTCAAAAAACATCGAACACTACCCCGGCCGTCTACATTTCTCAGCAAACGGGCACGACTGATTCCAATGGTGCAGTAGCTTTTAATCTCATCGACTGGGATAGTTATGACATTAGCCTATCAGGATACAAAATTCTCAGTTCCAGCCCCTTCCAGCCCGTCACCGTGGCCCCCAACAGCTTTGCGACCGCCTTCATTGTGGCTGCACCCACACCGACCAGCTACCCCGTGATCGAACAGCTGAATCCTTTGTCATCACAAGCTGTTCCTGGTGTTACGCTTGACATAAGTGGCTCAAACTTTACGGCGGGATCAACAATTATCTTAAGAAAAGCTGGACAATCCGACAGGGTGGTCACAGGTATTGCCTACGCCGCACCGGATAGTTTGTCCGGCACGGTTGATCTATCTGGGGCAGCCCAGGGCAGTTGGAGCCTGGTCGTAACCACTGGCGGCCTCACCACTACCCAGCCTGATGCGCTAACGGTGGTGCCATGAATCAAACCATAACACTATTCAAACCAAGCCGACGACGTGGCTTCACCTACATAGAACTGCTGGTCGTTATACCAATCGTGGTATTTGTCAGTGCCATAGCCTTCTTGATAATTTTCAGAGGTTGGCAGGCCTACCAATATAGCTTGGCGCAAGCCGATGCTAGTTATCAGTTGGTTAATAGCCTTGATCGGGTTAGTCGGGTGGTACGTTCGACCAACGTAATCGTGGCGGCTGCCAATAATGATCTGACCGTCGAATCATACTTCTCCCCGCGTGATAATGTGCCTGACCGAGCCCGCTACTATATCAGTGCGGGTTCTCTCAAGGTCGATGTAACTCCAGCGACAGGCACGGCTCCAAACTATGTTTACAACAGCACTGATACGCGTACGGTCACTATCATCCCAATTGTGAACAGTATTACCCAGCCACTGTTCCAATACTATGATGAAAATGGTAACAAGCTAACCAGTCCATATGTGACTTCTGCTGTCCAAAAAGTTGAGATATTTTTAAGCGTTAACCCCAAACCAACCGTGCTGAAGGCAAATCAGACATCGAGCACACAAGTCCAACTCAGAAACAGAAAGACCAACCTATGAAGCAGTTTTTTAGCAAGTCTCGTCGCGGCATAGCCCTGTATCAGGTGATTGTTACTGGTACTGTTATTTTAACAATCTGTGTCTCGGTTGCGACGATTGTATTATCCACTCTACGCTTCGCTACCCGCACCCAGCGCGCGGTATCAGCTACTTACATTGCCGAAGCTGGTATCAACTATTACCTGTGGCACTTGAGTCATAATGTGACAGACTTCTGTGACGGTGTAGCCTGCGGGACATTGGGCGCAGATGGATATGGTCCATTTACTTACGATTACACAAGTTCAGATGGGCGCAAACTCGGCACCTATAGTATTTACGTCAAACCACCGTCGGGTGCCAGTGCCTCGGTAACAGTGAAATCTATCGGCAATGCGAGTGGTGGGTCGGCGCCACGCACGTTGCAAGCTTCGATTGCAATACCATCATTTGCCCAGTACGCGATTCTAACAAATACTGAGATCTGGATTGGACCAGGTGAAACTGTTGACGGTGCCCTGCATAGTAATATCGGCATCCACTTTGATGGAGTTGGCAACGATGCAGTCTCATCTGCCCAATCGACCTATCGCCCAACGCCACAATTTGGTGGAAATAATACCGTCAAAAATGGTGTCTGGGGTACCGGCGGACCCAGTAGCTTCTGGAAGTTTCCTGTCCCCCCGGTTGATTTCCAATCAGTCACCGCTGATCTCGTCAAGCTCAAAGCCGACGCCCAAGCCAGTGGCAGATACTTAGCGCCAACCAGTCCTGGTCAGCCTACCAGCAAGCTGGGCTACTATCTCGAGTTGCGCGGTGATGGTGCGATCGATGTCTACAGACTGACGCGTGAGCAGTGTACTTCGACCAATCGGACCTTCATTCAGACAATCCCCCACCCAGCCAACAATATCCTGTTTGTCGAAGATAATGTCTGGATTCGCTCCAAGCCAAACGAGACCATGCCAGGTCGTCTGACAATTGCGGCCGCCTACTTGCCAGCTAATGCCAGTACCTATAAGACGATCACTATTATGGGTGATATTAAATATACCAATAAAACTGGCTCGTCGGCACTGGGCCTGATTGGCCAACAAGATGTCAAAGTTTCGCGTCAAGCCCCAGCCACTCTCTATATTGATGGCGCCATGTTAGCTCAAAACGGACACGTCTGGTATCAGAAAGATACACTAGGTGGCACGAGCTGTTCTCAACAAGTCAAAACTAGCATCACGGTCTATGGCACAATCGCCACAAATCTCTTCTGGACCTGGACCTATGTCACTGGGAATGCTGGAAATTATGTCACCGTCGATGGCTATAGCACAACAAATAACTCTTATGATAAGAATTTTCGCCTGACACCGCCGCCGTCTTTCCCCCTGACTGGTACCTTCTCGATCTTAAATTACCGCGAAATCCTCCAAAACCCTTAAAAGATCAGCAAAAATGTTTAGGCATTATAGGCTATCGCTGATGCGCTGCAGGCGCTGGCGTGATTCCGCAAGTCCAAGTGTTTGAATCGTCTCAAACAAGCCTGGTGCGGCCGTGCGGCCGGTTATTGAGACACGAATCGTAGAGAAAAAATCACCGATTTTGAGATCTGAATCAGTAGCCTGCTGTCGCAAGGCTGACTCGATAGCTGGCACTGTTTCATCGATAGTGGCTAAGGCGTCTAAGGCAAGTTTGAGGTGATTTGATATTGTTTGGGCTGTAGCTTTCTTGGTAAGCAGCGCCAGGGTTGGCTGCAAATCTGGCAGCTCGAAGAAGAAATCTATCATTGTTGGCAGCTCAGCAAATGATTTGATTCGCTCTCTCTCCAGAAGTGAAGCCTGAGCAGCCAGATCGGTAGTCGGTAAACCAGCTTGCTGGAGGCTAGCTAAGGCCTTTTTTAAGTATTCTGCCTGACTTAGTTGCTCACGAATGTAGAGCCCATTTAGCCAATTTAGTCGCTCGAGATCAAACTTAGCCGGACTCTTCTGTACCCGCTCAAGTGAGAAATGACTGACGAGTGATTCAAGTGAGAAGATCTCCTTTTCGGTGCCATCGTTCCAGCCGAGTAAACTCAAGAAATTAATCAGAGCTTCGGGGAGGTAACCTTTTTCACGGTATTGCAAGGCGTCGGTATCACCGTGTCGCTTCGAGAGCTTGGCGCCGTCTGCACCGAGGATGACTGGCAAATGAGCCCAAACTGGCCTATCAAACCCTAGTGCGTCATAAAGCAAAGCATGTTTGGCTGTTGAGCTGATAAACTCATCCCCCCGCAAGACATGGCTTATCTGCATCAGATGATCATCAATGATGTTGGCGAAGTTATAGGTTGGAAATCCATCGGCCTTGACGATGACAAAATCATCGAGAGTTTCGCCATCAACTACAAACTTTCCCCTTACTTCATCCTCCCACACGATTGCCGACAGACCGAGCTGACTCAGGCAAGCTACAATATCGAGTCGAATCGGCAAGCTTGAATCAGCGTGACCCTCAGAGTTGCTCAGTTCAAGCTTACGTCGATACACAAAGGGGCGCTTGGCCGCTATGCTCTCCGAGCGCAGGGCCGCGAAATCAGCCGTGCTGATATAGCTACGATAGGCCAGACCGGCCGCCAGGAGTTTTTCGGCATAGTCCTGATAATGCGGGACCCTCTCCGACTGAATATACGGGCCGCAGTCGCCCCGGTGTTCACCCTGCCAGATACCTTCATCTGGTATCAATCCAACCCACTCCAGCACTTCCATGATTTGACCAACTCCCTCGGGCACGAACCTTTCTCGATCAGTATCCTCGAGCCGCAGCAGAAAAGTCCCGCCATGGCGCTTCGCATAAAGGTAATTGAAAAGTGCCGTGCGAACACCGCCGATATGCAAAGCACCTGTCGGAGAAGGCGCGAATCGAGTACGCACAGCTAATTTTGTTGGTGGTTTACCGGCTGTCATCTGATTAGTATAACAAAATTGTCGATAGTGATCTGAAAAACGATCATAATAAGACTATACGAGTAAACCTTCAGCCTGAACTTCACGCCACTCATCCGTCCCGGCGCCTTCATAAAAAGTCACGTGACTGACAGTATCAGTTTCGTCGTATTGATGCTCGATTCGCGATGCCGAACCGCGGTGAGTGTAGTGTGTCTTGGTATCTGAAACTGAAGGCTGAGTTGTCCGCACAACCTTGTAGCTCAAGCCTGATTTCGTAAAATAAATTATGTCCAGCAAGCGAGTTAAGCGTGGATTATCCGGAAGAGGCTCAGTTATTTTCTTGTGCTCAGTGACTGAGAATTTTTGGTCGATCATGTCGACCAAGGTCTCCCAACTGCGAGTATTCACAGCGAAGTTGCTACTCTGATGATTTGTTCTTGATCCAAGCCACTATCCCCCTCAATCTTATAAACTATGCCACGGTTGACCCAAGCGGCTTGATTATTATTATACATGTAAATAGTCAGACCTTGAGCTTGCAAGGCCAAATACTCTTGGGATTTTGGTAAAATGTATTGCTCGAGTAAAGCCTGGGAGTCAAGATTAGACTTTTGTTGTGAAACAGTCAGCTGCCTATCTTGTTTTTGGAGCTTGTATCTTAATTCACCGTTGTTAGCCTGAACATCGCGTGTAATTTGCCAACCATTTGGCAAGTATCCCGGTGCGGCGGCTTCAACACCACTCTTGACACTGGCCAGCTTGAGGGCGAAGGCCGGATAATTTGATTGCCAGAGGTAGGCTCCCAAAAGTACCATTGTCAGTGCACTAAGCACCAGCGCGATCGGACGAGCGCCGGTCTTGGGTGGTAGGGCAACTGATTCGTCGCTGAGGGCCAATTTCAGAGCGTCTTCGCGTGACATTGTGACAGGCGTCGGAGCCGGCGTTGGCGCTATAACTGGAGGTGCAGACTGTGACGCGGCATTCATCGTTGGCATCACCAGACTAGAACTGGGTGGCACAATGTCGTTCATAACCTGCTTAGGCAGGGGGGTTACTGGGGCTGGCGCGATCACCGGTGCATAGTACTGTGACATGTCGTGCAATTGGCTATCCGAAAGCACCGCCTCATCGCGACTATCAAGTGATGGTATCTCTGAGCCGATGACTTCCTTCATATCGGCAATGGGCTGAGGGGCAGGAGGCGGGGCGAATGATGGAGCTGGAGAGGCAGCTGGTGGTGTTACAGGCGATGGCACTGGCGGCACAGCAGCCGGAGTTGATGGTAGCGATAAGACTTCGTTCAGACTGGGTGGAGGCGGTATTGCTAAACTCATTGGCAGCACAGGTACTGGGCTAGCTACTGGTGACGATGGAGTGATAGTAGGTGCTTGTGAGCTGGGTGGAACAATCACTGGCAAGACGGCTGGTGGAACCGAGACAGAAGATGGAGTAGAAGCCATGTGCACTGGTGGAGGCATAACAACTGGATTGGCTGCTGCTGGGATTGAGATGATTGGTACAACCGGAGCTGGCGAGGACACAGGAGCCGGAATGGACGCTGGAGTAACTGATGGAGTTGGTGCCGAGGTCACGGGTGAGAGTGGCGCTGGGGCTGGTGGAGGCGCTGGGGATGCCTCGATCAATCCGACTTTGGTCAGATAGGCTTGTTCTTCAGTTTTATTACCCGTCTCCCAGGGAGTACCACAGTTCGCACAAAAAACCTTGCCAGCTATGACAACTCGGTCTTTTTCTTCACAATCTGGGCACGCCCGCATAAATTTAGTACCGCTTATGTTAGCCTCTATTATGGCTTACTTGACCATAAGCGTAAAGTAGTTTTAGTCTGATTCTTTTGAGCCGGCCAGATAAACGTTCCATAAGAATGGCAGGATAGCCAGCTGACGCTTGATTCGGCTGGGTTGAAGCAGGACTCGCCACAGCCATTCGAGACCAAGCCGACGCATCCAAGCTGGGGCTCTACGCAAACGACCACCCATTTGATCATAGTCAAATGTGCCGCCCTCCCCGACTAGTACTCTCGCTAAACCGTCAGACACATGAGCCTGCATAAATAGTTCCTGCCGAGGATGGCCGATTGCGACAAACAGAATATCCAGATCAGCTGCGGCAATCGTTCGCACGAGATGCTTTTCGGAGCTCGGCTTAAAATACCCCGACCAGACATTGACGAGCTGCAATACCGGATAGCGCTCCTCCAAGGCCAGCCTGGTTGCTACTGAATCTTTCGGTCCACCGAGAATACCAACTCTCCAGCCGCGCTGTGCTGCCTCAAGCAAAAGTTGGTGAGTAGCGTCAACCCCGGCTCCTCGGCCAGGCAAGACTGATTGGCGCCACTTAGCATCTTGCAGCTTCGTAAATAAACCCCGCCAAAATGCCATCGTTCCATGATCTGAACCATAGATGTAGGCGGCTGCCCATTGGATTGACACCCCATCAGCCACCACTAGATCAGCACTTGTAATAGCCTCAGAGACAGCTTTGTCGCTAGCTGCCGTTCGAAAAAACTCAACGTATGGTTTTACGAGTCGAAAACTTTTCCGACGTGGTCTAGCTCGTAATACAGTGGCAATCGTCTGCACTACCTCAGCCTGAGTAAGTGGGTCGAAGCCAATACCTAAGACCGTCACACGCTTGGACTGGATATTTTGACTCAATTTCACGAAAGCTGCTCCACACCGGTCGCCGTTTGCCAGGCAGCTCGAAAGTTCTGCGGTTTATAACGCCGTGCCGCTCGACGCAAGCTCGTTTGGTCCCAAACAATCGTTTCTGCCTCATTGAGTGCCGCTGACAAATCGTTTACCGTGGGCTGCTCAAAAAACAAGCCTGTCCGGCCGGAAATAATCGTATCGGCTAGTCCACCGTCGTGGAGTGCTATAACTGGTGTGCCACAGGCCAGTGCCTCAATCGGAGCGATGCCAAAATCCTCGATCGAACAGAATATAAAGCCGCGGGCCTGACCGAGCCAACGCCATTTCTCAGCCTCACTGACTCGTCCAACAAATCGTACATACTGGCTACCAGCTGCAATGTCTTCGAGCCTGTCTCGATCTGGACCATCACCTACAATGACAAGCTTTTGTTTCCGTTTGTGACAGGTCTTGATAGCTAAATCAATCTGTTTATAGGCCGCCAAAACCGAAACAATTACCCAGTAGTCTTGCTTCGGCAAAGCTAACGTAGGTGGCTGGACCACAGGTGGCGCTACAATCGTAGCTTCGCGCTGATAGAACTTTTTGATTCGGTTAGCCACCGTTTGACTGATAGCAATATATTCGTATTGCTTCGACTGGCTCGAATAGTAATCCCATAACCTCAAGCGACTTGCCAAACGAGTAATAAAAAACTGTGCCAGCTGGTTCTGAGTTCGCCCAGTCATCGCCTGCGGCCAACTATCCCAAAGCATACGAGCTGGCGAGTAACAATACACAATGCAGCGCTGGTCTGGCTGCAGCCTGATGTTCTTGACCCAGGCTGAGGATACTGCCACAACCAGATCATAGCCGCTGGTATCAAGTGAGTTGACGGCCGAGCGGACGAATGGCAATAGCCAATGCGGACGCTGTTTGACCCAACCTGGCAAAAACCGTAGCCAACTAGCTCGTACCTTATGCCCCTGCAACTGCTGACTAAATTTATTATCGTTATACAGCAATACCTGCACATCCGCCTCGGGATAGAGCTTCAAGACTTGGTAAAGAACAGCCTCGCCCCCACCGTCTTTGACATTCAGCCAATCGTAGGCTATCAAGACTCGCTGACTCATCGATTGGCCTCGCGTTTTTCAGAGATTTGAGCATAACTTATCCCAGCCAGCACCCACCACATCAAAGCCAGTGTAGAATCAGCCCAAATATGTAAGAAGAAGCTAGCCCCAGCCAAACCAACCAGACTTGCCATCAAAACATGATGATGGAGTTCCTTAGCCTGCCACCATCGCCTCAGACACTCACCCCAAGCTACCAACACCGCCACCGCTCCAACCCAACCGAGCTCGAGGAGTATTTGTAAGTACCAATTTTCAGTAATAATGCCGCCAGCCACATACGTACTAGCTGGACCAGCCGCCCCGATACCGAGCCCGAAAGGATGCTGACTTACCAGGCGAAGGCCATTTTGGACGGCTTGAATATGTCCTTCATCCGCGCCGACCACAGTTCCCGAACCGATATCAGCTCGTACGAAGATATTCTTGAGAATAATATCGGTTGTGGTGATCGGACGTTTGATAATATTCTCCAGGAACACATACCCCAACCCACCGAGCCCGACAAAAGTTGCTAGGCTGGGTATCCGCCAACGACCGGGTAAACGACGCCATATAAGTACGCCGGCCGCAATCAGGAGGCCAACCCAAGCACTGCGCGAGAACGACACCACTAAGCCGAGCGTAAGAATGCTCCAAGCTATGGCCGCTATCAGTCGTTTCTGACGTGTCGCTGCAGTTAGCGCCAGGCCGAGAAACCAAATAGTTGGTAATATCAGATAGGCGCCGAGTTGATTTGGTCCGCCGAGGGTCGCGAATGATCGGCCGAAACTGACTTCGGGGCGAATGGCTTGGAAAGCAGCAATAGTGGTTGAACCATAGCCCAGACTCGTCAGCCACTGGGTCGGCATAATCAAAAACTGCAAGATGGCTAAAATCGCCACTATTGTCGCCGGACCAAGCACCCACAAGCGAAGTCTTGACCAACGTAAATGACTGGCCAGCGGTTGCATCGCAAAGAACAATATAAACGGAATAACCGTCGTCTTGATCCCAGCCAGTGTGCTTATATCAAAGCGCCGGGCTATCCACAACCCAATCAGACCAAAGCTAATTGCCAGACCTAAGCTGATCACCGGCGGACGCTTCAGCCAGCGCCAGCCGCCGGGTCGCTGCGACGAAGCGTAGAGAGCCATCACAGTCAAGCCCCCAACCAATGCTTCTTTCCAGATCGATAGTAGCCATGACTGACCGCTCAAATAGCCGAGCCAGGTGACAAAAAAAGCGTGAAACGGCAGACCAAGCAAAAGCAGTGTTACGAGGATTGTTGTGAGCTTTTGCAATTGCCGCTCCCCGTCAAATCGGCGAGCAAGCTTAGTCGGATGAGCTTTCGCAAACTTTGGCTGGTGCTTTGGAGCCAGCTTCGGCGGCTTAGTCTGGCTGACTTCTGTCATGCGATTGCCTAACGATTACTCATGACACTACGAACGTAGTCATCAAGATTTTCGAGAGCAATCCCGGTACCGCGGACGACTGCCAGCATCGGCTCATCAGCTACGTAAGCCGGTACGCCGGTCACCTTGGTCATCAGCTTATCGATGTTACGCAGAAGAGAACCGCCACCCGTCATAACCATGCCTCGATCTATAATGTCGCTCGAGAGCTCCGGCGGAGTTTGCTCAAGCACGGCTTTGACAGCCGCAATCATGCCGTCCAGCTCATCGCCAATCGCTTGGGTCACTTCATCGCTATCGAGCTTGATAGTTTTTGGCAGACCGGCTATCATATCACGACCTCGAATTTGCATAGTCAGAGGTACTTCCAAGGGGAGGGCTGAGCCTATCTTTTTTTTGATTTCTTCAGCGGTTTGATCACCAATGATCAAACCATATTTTCGACGAATATAATCGGCGATTGCCATATCAATCTTATTCCCACCGATCCTAACCGAATTCTGGGCCACGATACCACCGAGTGAGAGAATCGCTACCTCAGTTGTACCGCCGCCGATATCGACGATTAGATTGCCAGCTGGAGCCGCGATCGGCACACCAGCGCCGATGGCAGCAGCGACCGGCTCGCGGATGATGTGCGCTTTCTTGGCACCGGCCGCTAAAGCCGCATCGATGACCGCGCGGCGCTCAGTCGAAGTCACCCCAGCTGGCACGGAGATCATTAGCTCCGGTCGCGTAAACCGAAACGAGCCAGAGACTCTATCAATAAAGTATTTGAGCATAGCTTGAGTGATTCTATAATCGGCGATAACACCTTCACGTAACGGGCGATTGGCCACGATAATGTCAGGTGTTCGGCCGAGCATTTCCTTGGCTTCGTTCCCAATTGCCACAATCCGATTATCATCAACCGAGACAGCCACAACGCTCGGTTCGTTCGCGACTATGCCTTTCTTGGGCACATATACCAGGATATTGGAGGTACCCAGATCGATAGCAATTCGTTTTCTATGCATGCCTACATTATACCTGATAGGCCGGTGCCTTCACTAGCCAGCTCTCGACGAATACAGACAACTCCTTTGAGAACTTGTATACTTTAAATGCAATCGGGCCACTGCCAATCACTTCATTTTGATAAACCCTCACTATTAACCAACTATCACCATGCCAATATCACAACCCACGCGCAATTTTTTAGCTTACTTATTCGGAACCCTGACCGTTGTGTTTGGGACGATTTTGCTTGTCGCCCTTGCGACTGGCTGGCAATATGACTTCACAACTGGCGAGCTCCGCGACACTGGCTTGATTATCATGAGTAGCGAGCCACAAGGCGCGACTATCAAGCTTAACGGCAAGACACTTGAACAGAAAACACCGTATCGGGCGACCAATAGCTTACCCGGGCTCTACAGTATCCAATACGAAAAAGCTGGCTATCGCCCCTGGCTCAAACAAGCTTCAGTCGAAGCCGAGCGAGTCAGTTTTGCCGACTATGTCTGGCTGCTGCCCGAACAGATTCCCTATCGTGTGCGGTATCCAGATGCTCGTATTACGGCCGCCACCCAAAGCTCCAACCGGCGTCGATTTGCCTTTGTGGAAACCATTCCTGGCAGCTCAACTGCTGAACCAACTACTTATAAATTATCCTATACAGATGACCTAACACGACTACCCAAAACACTGGCTACTGCCGCTCCAGTTGCAGCCACCAGCCCGATTACAAGCCTTGATTCACTCAGCCTGAACGCTGATGGCGGCTGGGTCCTTGCCCGTCAGGTCGACGTTGCAAATAGTGTCACTTGGTGGCTAACCCCAACAAACCCCGACCAAGCCGATCGGCGCTTAAACCTTTCGACCGAGCTGGCCAGTCTCGGAGCAGCACCGAGCTGGATAAGTTGGTCAGACAGCGAAGCCAATGATCTTTATTTCATCATTAATGGTAGCTTGCGCCGTTGGCAGATCAATGAGAAGCGTCTCAGCCAGCCACTCGCCGACGGCGTCTTAGCTGCGAAATGGTCCGATCGCCATTTAGTTACCGTTGAAGTCTTGTCCGATGGGTTACGTTGGCTACGCGTCAGACAACGTGATCGCCTAGCTGAACCAGAAACTCTCAGCCAAGTAGCTTCGAGCCCGACTTACCAACTCGACTACTTTCAGCTGCTCGGAACCGATTACGCTGCCGTATTGCCAAGCCAGAGCAAGCAGCTCAGCATCACCAGAGGTGTTTTCAGCAATATCCAAGCGCGCGTCACGAGCATTAGCGGTAGCTCGGTCACGAACTTTACAGTCAATCGCAGTGGGAGATATGTAGTCATGAACCAATCCGATCGAATGGTCACGATTGATCTGGAAAGAAATACCCGCTCTCGCTTCGGCGCCTCGCTGGCCGGCCTGACTAGCTGGGAATGGATGAATGACCAGCACCTCGCCATTATTGCCAAGAACCAGCTGCGCTTGATCGATTTTGATGGTCAAAACAATGAGCTGATTAGTGCAACTGTCTCGCCAACCGCTCTAATCTTATTTGCTGACAATAAATCATTACTTAGTTTCGTCCTTCCTGGCGGCGTTGAGTCGGCCCGCGCCCGTCTGACCCACTTCTTCCTGCTGCCCGACAAAATTCTTGAATAATTCCCAATAAAAATGCCTTGTCTCTATATTTTAGAGGCAAGGCATTTTTTTGGTGCCAGAGGTGGGACTCGAACCCACACGCGGCCAAGCCGCACACGATTTTGAGTCGTGCGTGTCTACCAGTTCCACCACTCTGGCTGGCATTTTGTGGTATACTATCAGATCTGCTTTTCGCATTTAATAAGTATCGCTTTATGAATTAACCCAAAAAGCCACTTATTGTGAAAGGCTGATGTATTATAATAACACCTGTACGATCATGCCACAATCAGAACCCAAAAAGCCAGACGCTACCCTCGAAATGAGTGACCTGATCGACACCTCGCAACCGGTGTCGGATGATTTAAGCATGCCTTATTCTGATAGCCACACCGCTCACAACGAGAATACTCCGTCCGTTTATCCCAATACTTTAGGTGAATCACAGGCTACTGTAGTTACTCCTAACCCAGCGCCAGCGCTAACTCACCCAGTCATGCCTGAACAGAATGCCCCACCAACTATCAATCAAGAGCCAGTCACCGCTTTTGAAGGCGTATCGGCACCTGTTTTTCATAATCCACAAGCCGCTGCCATGACATCCCATCTCGAAGAATTCGGCGCTTCCACACTACCGGTCGCGCAGATCACGCCAACCGCGGTCAAAATGAATCTAGCGCCCCACTACGATACCTTCGCTGCTCATGGTGGCACAGATAAAGCAGACGAACCGGCCACAACTCTCTTCGGCAAGCTCGCCTTGACCCTGCGCCTTAATAAGATATTCTCCCGTCACAACCTCAAGTATGCCGGTATCGGTCTAGCTAGCTTCGGAATTTTTCTACTGGTTTTCAATTTTCAGACCATTAGTGTGCAATTTGGGTACTTCCTGAACCCACCGAAGCCTTCCGCGCCGGTAGCTGCGACTAGCCCGGTTGTTTCAGCCGAGCCAGTCGTGGCTAACCTGGCCGAAGCTGCTCCTCCTGGCAATGTTATAAGTATTCCTAAAATCAAAGTCGCTTCTGTACCAATAGTACTCGAACCGACCATTAACGAAGCCGCTATCCAGAAATCCCTACAGAGTGGTGTGGTACATTATGCTGGCACAGCCCTCCCAGGTGAAAAAAGCAACATTGTCATTGTTGGTCACTCTTCAAATGACTGGTGGGAGCCAGGCAATTATAAATTCATCTTTGCGCTTTTAGAAAAAATGGTGGTTGGTGATCAGATCCAAGTCAATTATCAGCAAAAAAAATATGTTTATGAAGTCACCGGTACAAAAGTGGTTGAACCAACCGAAATATCGGTTCTGCAACCCACCAGTGAGCCACAGCTAACGCTTATCACCTGCACGCCTCCCGGAACCAGCTGGAAGCGTCTCGTCGTCGTTGCTAAGCAAGTCTCACCGCTCCCAAATCCACCACAAACGGCTGAAAAATCGACTTCTCCAGCTGCAAACACGAAGATTGAAGCGGCTTTACCCGGCAATGCGCCCTCATTTCTCGACCAAGTCAAACGTTGGTTAGGATTTAGCTAGCGGCTGCCTCGGCGCGGTCACGTAGACTAGCTGCTACGGCCTGAACTGGCTTGTCAGCCACACAAGCTTGCGACAGATAGAGTAGAGACCGACAGATCTGAGTTTGATCGCAACCGGCTCGTCTGTGCCCAAACAACGCCACGATCAGAACACTTACATACATTCTCATTTGTTTTTGACTCAGTTTTGGATCACGCGAGATATGCATCAGATGATTAGACTTGGCATCATACATGTAGAGTCTCTCAGCATCGTAGGCCACCCGAATAGCTGCTGCCATTGGTACTGCCGCCAGCAACGAGGCTACATTATGTACGCCGCGGTGAGGTGCGATCTTTACGGTTGTGCGTGTCTTGTTGACTAAGCTGACATATTCGGCGACTGAAAACACTGGGTATAGTGACTGATTCTGCCTTAAAGCAGCCGTAGCAGTTAATAGTGGGATGAGCTCAGCCGTGAGACAGGTGATATGGTCGGTCTGCGCCAGTAGGCTCTCAAGTAAAAGCTGCTCGCTACTGCCAATATGCAGGCCGTACCCGACCAGCCCTGCGGCATCGAGGTCAAGATTAGGCTGCCCTTTGCCAGATTTTTGATTAATTAGTGGTCGAACAATGCTAGCTGGTACGAACCGACAAGTCCGTTGACTCGAATAAAACTGCATCGACCAGTGCCAGGCTTCAGCGAATTCGTGTATGGCCGTGAGCTCAAGCAAATTGCCCGGGTCCCCTGCCAGAACGGCAATATCAGGTAAATACTTGGGTGAGAGTGAGAGCTGGAAGAAGTACCCGGAATCAGGCTGGGTCGAGTCGACCAGCTCAACGCTTGGATCAAGCTTATGTGGTAGCGTCGATGACACGCAAATATGCCCGCAACAAACTATCCGGCGCTACGCGTGTGAGCTGGAGACGAGATTGGGCTGACATCAAAGACACATGGGCTTTGATATAGTTATCGACGATCGTGGCGGCTTGCGCAGCCGACTTGAGGCCGAGTTCGCGCTGTAAGGTGGATAGGCTGGAGTCCCAAGCCTGAGCTGGGTGTAGCTCGGACCGGCGCAAACTGAGCTGTGAGAGACCAAACTTTTTGCCATAACGGCGTGCCGTGAAGCCGGGGAGAAGTCTTTCGACGAGCTGACGATCGGCTGGTTCAAAAACAGCTAAAATCGCCCGATCAAGGCTTTTCATTACTTTCTCGGCTCGACGGTCACTGACCTTCCCGAGCTGAGACTTTACTAAAAATGTTGTATAGTCGGCTAACATGTACGGTATTATACAACTATTTATAATATTTGTCTAGTACAATCTTAAGAGCTGGTTGTGTCTGCGCCAGTGGTCGTATCAAAACGCAGTTTTATTTTCTCAATTTTTACCTGGGCTTCACGGAGCTGCTCCTGGAGCTGACCGGCCAAAATGCTGCCCCGTTCGAAATGAGCAATGGCCTCATCGAGCCCGATTTCATCAGCCTCGAGTGACTTAGTAATAGTCTCGAGCTCCTCTAGGCCATCACGAAAGCTCAAGTTGGGTTTGGTCGACTTTAGAAATGAGTCTGGTTTGTCTGCGTTGCTTGATGGATTTGAGCTCATAAGTTGGCGTTTTTTCCTTTCTTTGACCACTAGCCGTGGTCTGACTGAGAACGGTGGCGTGGACTGTACCTTGATGTAATTGTACCACTATCTCCTGATCACCAACGAGCTGACTGACATTTGAAATAATAGTCTTGCCTTGCCGCACGATGGCATAGCCACGCGACAAAAGCCGAGCTGGATCGGCCGCATGAACTGTCCTGACCGCCAGCTCAAGCGTTTGCTGCAACCGAATGACGTGTTGTTCAAGAGCTCGATTCAAATCACGCTGGATCTGGTGCAACGAGGCTTCGGCGCGTCTTTCAACCCGCTCGAAGATGGTTGTGGTGCGGGCAATGGTCAAGCTTGCTTGCGAGATGATAGCCGTAACCCGATTGCCTTGTTTCGCAATAGATTCATCTAAAACACGCCTAATCACTGTGTGATCAGGCGTCAAACGTCTGGCCGCATCACTCGGTGTAGCGGCTCGCACATCTGCCGCCAGTTCAGCTAAGCTGACATCATCCTCATGGCCGATCGCAACAATGGTTGGGATACCCGAACCGTAGACGGCCCGGACGATTCTCTCATCATTAAAGGCTTGTAAATCCTCGAGACTGCCACCACCGCGTATCACCACGAGCACTTCTAGATCTGGCCTATCGGCATTGAGCTGCTTGAGTGCCTGAGCGACATCAGTTGGCGCCTGGACCCCCTGAACGTGAACGTGGACATGCTCAACGGTGAGTAGTGGCCAGCGATCACTCACAATCGAGATAAAATCATTGTAGGCCGCTGCCTCCTGTGAAGTAATTAAGCCAATCTTTGCAGGATAAGCTGGCAGCAACCGTTTGCGCTCCTGAGCAAACAGTCCCTCAGCCTCAAACTGAGCTTTGAGTTTCTCGAAAGCTCGCTTGACCGATCCTTCACCAGCCAGCTCGACGGCTTTAACCGTCAGTGAGAACTTTCCCCATTTAGTTAGGTTCGGACTGGCTGTCACCCGCACCAACATACCGTCTTCGAGAATAGTATTGAGCTGATACTTGGTCATAAAACAACTAACGGTTGTCTCGGCGTCTTTGAGGTCAAAGAATATCCATTTGCCTTGGTTGATCTTGAAACTACTTACCTCCCCCTGCACCACCACGGCCGGATAAGCGTAATCAAGCGTTTGATTGACATAGTCACGCAGCTGACTAACACTGAGGATCTCACCTTCCATACTACCCCCTATTCTGGCTTATCATCGAGCGTTTGGCGCTTGTAATAGATCAGTCCAAACGGTATGAAAAGCCACAAGGCAATCAGCCGATAGACGGCGGTAACGGAGAGGCTAACTTCAAACGACTGGCCCAGAGCCACAAACACCGCCACCATAGTAGCTTCATAGGCACCGACTCCACTCGTAAAGACTGACAGAACCGAGAAGATCATGGCAAAGACGTACCCTGCACCGATCACACCTGGATTGACCAATTGTCCAATTGCCAAGAATACAATCATGATTGAAACAATCTCAACACCAACACACCCAATAGCATCAGCCAGCGGTCGCCAAGCCTTCTTGGGATGCTTGCGAAACAGCTCAATCAGCGTGTGATAACTATGTACGAATTGCTTAATATGAGTCTCTCCAATAGGTGCACGACGAAACAGCTTGAGCACCCAATTAACCGGCGTTGTCAAGATAACCAAGGCTCGTCGCATCACGAGCTCATTGAGTGAAATAGCAAACACACAAAAAGACAAAAACAACACCCCCGAGATTAATATCAAGATAAGTCGGAAGCTAGCCTGAGCAATTGCATTCGAAAAAAATAGTACCAGGAAGCTGGCCACGAGCAATAAGACGAAGCTACAAAACGTCGCCAGGTACCAGAATGATTGCGCCAGCAGTGAGATTTTTTGATCAACTTTTGGCTCCATGGTCCGCGCGAAAAAAGTCGCACCTGAGATGCCGCCAGTCGGGATGACCGTGTTGACGAAGTTCATACTAACTACTGCCGGAAATAGTTCCTTCGTAGAAAGGGTGTGGCCATACAGACTAAAAAAATGCTTGTAATAACGAGTGTTGAACCAATAATACATAAATCTGACTGGCAAGATTAAAACTAGTACAAAGAGATTCATTCCCTTGAGTAGATCAAGCAGCTCACCCATTTTGCCGGCGTTTTTGAGTACCAGAACGCCAAGTAAGATCAATATGATAAAAAATGCGAACTGTCGAAATTTCATACTTAGTATAGTGTACAGTGTTTTGAAGCAGGCTGCCTATTCCAAACTTGACAAAAGTCACGTATAATATTTAAAAGTATGAAAACATGGTTTAGCCTGCTCGGCCGAGAGCAAGATCTAGCGGTTGCCGAATTAGCAGCCGTCCTCCCCCACGCTACACTGGTTGTGCGTGACGGCATTGCTGTGGGTACTGGCGAAGCTCCAGACTGGACGAAACTGGGCGGCTCACAACGAGCTGGCGTATATCTGGGCGAGTGCGAGACCGGACAGCCCGAATTGGTGACAGCCCTACTAGCGCATATTCCACTGACCGACGGCAAACTGAAGCTCGGCATCAGTCTGACTGGCGGACACAAGCCGGCTTATCTCAAGCTCTGGAAGGCTGTCAAAAAATCCTTGCGCGAGAGCGGACAATCAGTCCGGTTGGTCGTTAGCCAAACCGGCACAAGCCTGAATGCAGCCGAAGTCAGTCATAATCAATTACTCGGAGAAAAGGGACTGGAGCTGGTTATATGGCGTAGCGCCAATGGCTGGCAGTTTGGTAAAACTACCTGGAATCAAGATATTGAAGCCTACACGAAGCGGGACCGCGAACGGCCAGCCCGTGATGCTTGGGTCGGTATGTTGCCCCCGAAGCTCGCCCAAATCATGATAAATCTAGCTCAAGCTCCGGCTGGGGCCATTGTCTATGATCCATTTTGTGGCACCGGCGTAGTTCTTCAAGAAGCACTCCTGGCTGGCTACCGTGTAGGCGGCAGTGACATCTCAAAAGAAATGGTCACAGCTACAGAAACAAACCTGGCCTGGCTCAGCCAGCAACATAGCTTTCAGCCAGCCCAGATTGGCAAGATCGCCCGCATCGACGCTCGTGATCTGAGTCTCCCGGTATCACCACAAGTAGTTGTAGTAGCAGAGGGCTATTTGGGACGACCCCAATCTGAAACCATGCAACTAGCAGCCCTGCAAGACGAGCGGGCCGAGGCGGACGATCTCTACGCTGCGGTACTTGAGAATCTGGTCCGTCAAACTCAGCTAGGCGGCATGGTATTAGCTCTCCCATTTTGGCATCTGGATGGTCGGGATTATTACCTGAGAATTATTGACTCACTCGGAGAAATCGGCTATACTAGTGACCAGTTTGCGCCTAGCGGTCGTCGATTTCTGACGTACCGTCGCCCTGAACAGCGGGTCGGGCGAATGATCATTAAGCTTCATCGTCAATAAGTGCCTTTTCCAAAAATAATGGAGTAAGGCTTAAGTATTAAGAAAGGGTAGATACGTATGTCAAAGACTAAAGCCGGTGGCTCGACAAGGAACGGACGCGATTCAGCTGGTCGTCGTCTCGGTGTAAAACTGTTTGGCGGCCAAACCACCACAACTGGTGATATCATCATTCGTCAACGCGGTGAAAAATATGTTGCAGGCGAAAACACCTTTGTCGGCAAAGACTACACGATTCATGCTGGCACCTCTGGCACGATCCAGTTCCGCCAGATCCGTCGACGTCGTTTTACTGGTGCTCCTCTACGCAAGACCATGGTCTCAGTTGCTCCTACTGTCAGTGAGTAATCTGGCTATTCATCTCAACTCGAGATACTAAAAAACCGCCTTATGAATAAAGGCGGTTTTTTAGTATTGAAGGCTCTACCTAAACAGACTTCCGAATAGGCGGAGCATCATCGGTCATTCCGAGATGCTTTCTAACGATATGTACAACATCAGCCATGGCCACCTGACTCTTAATGATGTAGTCATCAACACCGAGTGCTTTGGCCTTCTGGACATCCTTATCACTCGACAAAGCTGACATCATGATAACCTTGGCATGCTGAGTCTGAGGGGTATTGCGCAAGATATCGAGCACATCAAAGCCCGAAACGCGGGGCATCATAATATCAAGCAATATCAGATCGGGCTTGGCTTCAAGTACTTTGGCGAGAGCTTGCTCACCATTGTTGGCGCGGGCGGTCGCGAAGCCTTCAGCTTCGAACCGGGCCATATAGACACTGGCGAGCTCTTCGTCGTCCTCGACGAGCAGAATCATTGGTTTTTCAGTACTCATAGGCTGGCTAGTTTGATTCCATTAACAATCTTGCTTTCATTGTACCGGGCTTGGGATGACTTGGCAAAGTACTCATGCTGGCGCGGATTAAGCCAGTGAACAAGGCGTGAGGTCGCATCGGTCGCGATAAGAACTCAGGATGGTACTGTGAGGCTACAAAGTAAGGGTGGTTATCGAGCTCGACGACCTCAACTAGCTTCCCCTCGTGTGAAGTACCGCTGAAGTGTAAGCCTTTGTCAGACAGCAGCTGACGATAGCTATTATTGACCTCATAACGGTGTCGATGCCTCTCGACAATCTGATTCTGCCCGTAGATCCTCTCTGCCAATGAGCCTTTATCTAGAGAGGTGTCATAGTCGCCTAAGCGCATCGTACCGCCCAGTCGCACGCCGAGCTGGTCGGGCATAATATGCACCACCGGATGAGCCGAGGCTTGATCAAATTCAGTTGAATGAGCCGCTTCCAAGCCGGCCACGTGACGGGCAAACTCGATCACAGCTACCTGCAGACCGAGGCAAATACCGAGGTATGGAAGCTTGTTTTCGCGGGCGTATTGCGCAGCTACGATCTTGCCTTCCACCCCCCGCTTACCGAAGCCACCCGGTACTAATATGCCATCAACTTTTGTTAGCGGCTTGATTGAATTGGTCAGCTTCTCAGCGTCTATCCAGTTAAAGACCAGCTTTTGCCCCTCCGCCCAAGCCGCCGCCCGCAGCGCCTCAACCACCGACAGGTAGGTATCTTCGTGATCGAGATACTTGGCGACAATGCCAATTCTCACTTCTGGCTTGTCACTCATGATGCTTTCAACTAATGACTCCCAAGCTGACAGATCTGGCTTGGCGCAATTAAGACTCAGCCTACGACAGATGTAGCCAGCAATACCCGACTCTTCCATGCGCAATGGTACTTCGTAGACAGTTTTTGCAGTTGGTAAGCCGACAATCGCTTCCTTATCAACGTCACAAAACATCGATAGCTTATCAAACACACTGGCCTTTATCTCATGATCGGTGCGGACGGCTAGAATGTCAGGCTGAATACCGACTTCTCGCAGATCCCTGACTGAGTTCTGGGCGGGCTTTGACTTAACCTCTTTGCTGGCAGCTAAATAAGGCAGGAACACAACATGGACGTAGAGCACATTGCCTTCACCAACCCGACGTCGGAACTGTCGAATGGCTTCGATTACAGCCAGTGACTCATAGTCGCCAATCGTACCCCCGACCTCACAAATATGAATGTCATAGCCTTTGCCAGCATCGATGATCCGGCGTTGGTATTCATCAGTAATATGGGGAATGACTTGGACGGTCTTGCCAAGATAGGCGCCATCCCGCTCATCAGCAAATACCTTCGAGTAGACTTGACCGCTCATGACTGAGCTGTTGTGGGTCAGCTCCTGATCAAGAAATCTTTCGTAATGCCCCAGATCGAGGTCAGTTTCGGCCCCATCTTGCGTTACAAAAACTTCACCGTGTTCGGCTGGATTTAGGGTTCCAGCGTCAAAATTAAAATACGGGTCCATTTTTTGAATGTTGACCCGTAGTCCGCGAGCTTTAAGGATAGCGCCAATTGATGCTGCCGTGATACCTTTACCGGATCCTGATACAACTCCGCCTGTCACAAATATATATTTGGTTTGGTTTGAACTCACATCGCCTCCCTACTTACTACCAGTGTAATCGGATCAGCCCTATAAGCACAATAGGAATGAGCAATAAATTAGCCTTATTGAGCGGCTAGTTCGAGAGCTCTATCGAGCTGTGGATCACGGTTCGCATTATAGTCATCATTCGTCATCTTAACTTCGACATCAGGGGCAATGCCTTCCTTCGAAATATTCACGCCCTTCGGGGTGTGCCAGTGAGCCACGGTCACCTTGAGCTGACCGCCGTTACGCAAGCTACGGACTTCCTGCACACTACCCTTCCCGAAGCTTTTCTCGCCAACGAGTGTGGCCCGACCATTATCCTTCAGTGCGCCAGCTGTGATCTCAGAGGCAGAAGCTGAGCCTTGATTGATCAAGACGATAACTTTGACTTTAGTCAGACTTCCGCCGGGATTAGCAACTAACGTTTTCGACTCGAAGTGTCGACTGCGCTCCTCGACAACGGTACCGCTACCGAGGAATTCAGATGAGACAGTCACGGCACTATCAAGGTATCCACCTGGATTATCACGTAGATCTAGAATGACACTCTTGGCACCTTTTTGGGCCAGGTCAGCCGCAGCTGCTCTAATAGCTGCATCGGTGTCATCACCAAACCGGCGTAGTCGAATATAGCCAATGCCACCAGCGCGCATTTCTGACTTGACACTTGACACGGTAATTTTATCGCGCTTGACTGTTAGCTCAAGTGGCTTTTCAGTGCCTCTGACAATAGTCAACTTCACTTCTGTCCCCTTTTCACCCCTGATCTTTGAGACCGCGGCGTCGAGGGTAAGCTCGGAGCTATCCTTGCCATCGATCAAGGCTATGATGTCGCCCGAACGTAAACCAGCCTTTGCAGCCGGCGTATCATCAATCGGTGAGATTACTGTCAAGCGGTTGTTTTTGATACCGACTTCAATGCCAATGCCAGACAGCTCACCGCGTAAATCGTCAGCTAATTCTTTCGACTGACTCGCGTCGAGATAGGTAGTATAAGGATCTCCCAAGCTTGCAACCAGACCTCGAATCGCGCCTTCGCCCTGTTTATCTTTATCAATATCACCATCAAACGAGTCATTCAAGATAGCTTTGACGTTGGCTAGGTCGGCAGCTATGAAGTTGGTACCCCGTTGAATCACCAAGCTGTGACCAAACCAACCGGCACCGAGGCCTATCAGGGCGGCGAGGGCGACACTGATGATGCTTGTGCGCGTGGTGCGAAGCTTTACTGAGCTCGTAACTGACGGTGCGGCATTTGAGGGGGTCGGGGATTTTTTCATATCTCCTATTGTACCTGGCCGCTACTCAGCTGCAAAGACTCTAGCTCTTAGAAGTGCTGGCGGAATGTAATCAGGCTTAGTGAATAAAGGTCAGAGCACTGACTGGCCAGAGTGATTGGCTGTAGCGTCCATCCCAGCTGGCGTTGAATTCTGAAACCAAGACTTGTTGGCCTTTCTGGGTGATCGCCTCAACTACCATGACATGACCGTATTCACCGGCGGCGTAGACCCCAAGCGCACCGACTTCGGGCTCAGCGTCGACGCGCATATTAAATTGCTTACCCCACTTCGGCCACTCCTTGGCATCAGCTGGTCCGAGGAAGCCCCACGATGGAATCGGCTTGCCTAGGTTGGCTCGTCGCCAGGCCGCATAGCTGGTGCATTGACGGTAATAAAAGCCCCAGGGATCGACCCCAGCACTAGGGAAGGGCTCAGCTGCTGCCCAAGGATATTCGCTTGTCAGAGAGTAATCACGACCGGCTGATTGAGCAGCGATCGCCGCAGCCTGTTGAGCTCGTAAAGTACTCAAACGCGTCTTATCGGCATCAACTAGGACCCGATAGGCCCCTTCTTCACCTCGTGTCTTGCCGAGGAGCTCAGCCAACTCGGCTTCTTTGACGCTAATAGCTTCGGTCTGCAGCCTAACTTCATTAGCCTTAATCGTCAGCTGAGTATCGAGGTCATCAAGCTCGGCTTTAACAGTCCGAATCTTAGCGACGTTCTCATCGATTTTACGTCGTAAGGTCGAATAATATTCCTGCTGACCAACATACTGGCTGAGATTATCACTACCAGCGATGAGTTCAATCGGCGAGATGCCGCCTTGCCTGTAGACGGCCGCTATATTTTGACCGAGCAGCGTTGTCTGAGCAGTCAATTCTCGACCGGTGCTCAATTGACGAACTTTAGTTTGCTTGATCTTGAGGCGAGTCAGCTCAAGGTTTGCCTTTGCCGCTTCAAGATCAGCTTGCACGGCGGTAAGCTTATTCTGCAAAGTATCGCCCTCAGCTTGCTTCTGATTGACTATGGCTTGGTTGGCTTCAATCTGTTTTGAAACAGCGTCAATTAGTGGTTGTAAGTCATCTGCCCGCACGTGCCGAGCGACCAGGATTGAGCCAACTAAAATGGCTCCGGCAAGAATGAAGTATCCAACCAGCCGAGAGCGAGCTGTGTGGGGAAGATTTGGTTTGTTTTTTGTGGCCATAAGTTTTGGTTTTAAATTATTGCTTGGGTGAGAAAATCTTAGCGCAAGTAACGGACTCCTCCGAGCGAGCCATTTGGAATGGTCCGGACAGAATACGTGCCCTGCACTCCGTAGTTATACTCACTGATCGTAATCGAGCTACCGTTATTAGACTCAACGATTGCGACATGGCCGTACGGCATATTAGGTCGCGAGTATGGCCAGACGACGACATCGCCATACTGTGGAGTGATACCACTGCTGGCTCGGCCGTACCAATCACCAGCATTACCCCAGAAAGTAGGCACCCAGCGACCGATGGCTGATCGTTTCCAGGCTACGTAACTTACACATTCGCGGTTGTAGTAGCCCCAATCATCGACGGCACTGTCCTGAGCCACGCGGCACCATTTACCAGGGTAACCGCCACCGCAAGCGCCGCCGTTTTGGTAACTGCCACCGCTCTGCTGAGCGCGACGAATCTCTTCAGCCCGGGCAGCGAAGACAGCCGTCAGCTGAGTTTGATTCTGAGCTACAATTGATTGGTAGGCAGCTTCTTGGCCCTTGGTCTGCGCGAGTAGACTGGCTTGTTCGGCTCGTTTCGCACTAACCTGCGCTAACTGGCCTTTTTCATTCTCAGCTTGTGTAGTGAGACTCGTTTTCTTGGTTTCGAGCTGCGTCTTGAGATCTGAAACAGTCGCGATATTTGACTGAATTTTTTGCTTGATATCAGTCATATACTGTTGCTTACCGACAAAATCACTGAGGTTCTCACTCGAAGCTAGGATTTCCAGCGGCGTAACATTACGATCCTTGTACATAGCTTTGAGATTTTCGCGCAAGTTATCAGTTTGCTTAGCTAACTCAACTGTTTGGGCTTCGATTTCGGCCTGCGTTTTAGCCAAAGTAGTCCGCGTTAAACTGAGAGCAGCTTGAGCAGCTCCGATCTCAGCATTGAGCTGCGCAACCTTGGATTGCAAAGTGCTGGCTTCAGACGCCTTCTGACTGGCAGCTGATTGATTATTCTTGATCTGCTGATTTAGTGCATTGATCTGGGTGTCATAATCAGCCGCGTGGACAACTGGCGCCAACCCAATAAGTAAGGTTGACCAGAGAATAATTGACGCGCGCTGGGCGTGCTTGCGTAGAATTTGCGTTGACAGGATCCCCTCCTTTTTGTAAGCGTTTTTTATTGAGAAAAACAGAAACATGAGCGCTTACCACCCATCCTACCACGGATACCTAAAGTTTCAAATGTCGCGAAATGGCTAGGTAGCTAGAACTAACCCCAATCGCAATACCGAGCCCGAACATACTCAACACCACCAGGCTCGCCCGATCTGAAACGAAGGTCAGAACCTCGGCCGCGTTGAAGTAGCTCACAAACAGCGGCTTAGCGAAATTGATCAGCGGGAATGTAATGGCGATAGCGATAATCGCGCCGATAATGCCATAGACAGCCCCCTCGACCAGGAATGGGCCCCGAATAAACCACTTGGTAGCACCGACCAGCTTCATAATATCGATCTCTTCGCGGCGGGTGAAGATAGCCATCCGGATGGTGTTAAAAATGATCAGGAGCGACACAACCAAGAACGCGACTGAGATGATAGTCCCCACCTGGCTGACGGCCTTCGAGATCTGGACGATTCTCTCGACCACTTTCTTCCTGACATCACTGTCTTCGAGACTGGATGAGGCAATTAGATTGGCTTGCGGAACTTTCCGAATCTCGGCGTCCAGGTCGCTCAGCTTCTCGAGCGAGGTGGTCTTGACCTCGAGTGAAGCCGGCAATGGATTGCCGATATCGATAGCTGTCTTGGCCAGCTTCTCACCGTCTTTTGAGCTCGTACGGAGACGCTCCAGGGCATCGAGCTTCGACACGTAAGTCACGCCCTGGACCTTATCGAGCGCCTTAATGCTGGATGAAAGCTGTTGGGTCTGCTCGGCCGTTGCCTCGTCTTTTATAAAAATCGTTAGATCGATCTTGTTGCGAATGGCTTGGAGTTGGTTCTGTAAGAAAAGAGCCGAAAATGAGAAAAATGCCACGATCACCAGTGTAATCACCATGATGGCAGTAGCCGCAATTGACAGCCAGGCATTGCGAAACAGGTTCTTGCAGCCCGACTTGAGGATTCGCCAGAATGTAATCATCACAGGATGTACCGACCGACTTTTTCGTCCTTCACTATCCGACCACGGGCGACTGTGATGACGCGCCGCTTTAGAGTATTCACTATCTCTTTGTTATGCGTTGTCAGCAGTACAGTCGTGCCAAATTTGTTGATCTTGAGCAAGAGCTCAATGATATCCCAAGAGTTCTTGGGGTCGAGATTCCCGGTTGGCTCATCAGCTATCAGGATCTTCGGGTTTCGCACCAGGGCTCTCGCGATTGCCACCCGCTGCTTCTCCCCACCAGAGATCTCGCCAGGATAATTGCTGGCTTTTTCGGCTAGACCGACCAGCTGGAGAATCTTCGGTACGGCTCGTTTGATCTCACTGGTGCGCACGCCGCTAACCTCGAGCGCAAAAGCTACATTTTCGTAAACGGTCAGATTAGGCAGTAGCTTGAAATCCTGGAAGACGACCCCTATTCGCCGTCGCAAGTGTGGAATATTTGCCTTCGTAATCGTGTCGTAGTCGATCGAGCCTACGATGATCTTGCCGCTAGTCGGATCTTCTTCCTTTATAAGTAAGCGAATGAGGGTGGACTTACCGGCTCCGGAGGCTCCTACGACGGTCACGAATTCTTTTGGTTGTATATGTAAACTCACGCCGCTCAAGGCGACGGTTTTGTTTGGATACATGACGGTAACGCGGTCGAATAAAATCACTGATACTATTCTAACATAACGCTTGCCCTGTTTTTGCCTTAGCTGACGCTTAGAGACTGTATAATACAGAGCATGTCCCAACTCATTATCACCGGCCCAACTCGACTCGAGGGTGAATGGCAAACCGGCGGATCGAAAAATGCCGTGCTGCCGATGTTAGCTGCCAGTCTGCTGTGTGATGGTGAGATTGAGTTTACGAATGTACCAGATCTGAGCGACGTGACGGTGATGTGTCAGATACTCGAGAGTCTAGGAGCTGTCGTCAAGCGTAATGCGAGCCATCAGACTCTCAGTATAGACGGGCGTGCGGTCCGGTCTGGATCAATCGACGCACAATTGTCGGGTAAAATGCGTGGCTCAGTCCTGATACTAGGTGCAGCGGCTGGCCGAAGCGGCGACATCACCATCGCCCAGCCCGGCGGTGACATCATCGGCGCGCGGCCAATTGCCAGCCACCTCAAGGCCTTTCAGGCCCTAGGCTACGAAGTGACTGTTTCGCACCAAACTACTCGTGTCAGTGGCCAAGCTCACGGTGGCCGGATTGTGATGGGAGAGCTAACTGTGACGGGGGCGGAGAATGCCATCATGGCGGCTTGTTTGAGCAGCGGGGAGACCGAGCTGCGGATGGTAGCAGTCGAGCCACACGTGGTAGATTTTTGCCACATGCTAGTGCGGTTCGGGGCTCAAATCACTGGTATTGGTACCCACAATCTGAGTATCACCGGCGTTGATCAGATGACTGGTGGGAGCTGGCGGATTCCACCCGATCAGCTCGAATCAGGTACCATTGCAATCGCTGCGGCTGCCACCCGTGGTGATGTCGTGGTGCATGACTGCATGATCGACGAGCACGATGCGTTGCTGACGATATTTGATGAGATAGGCGTTCATTATGAGATCATGAGTCCGACCAGCCTGCATGTCAAAGCCGGTGGAGATTACCAGGCTGTAAAGGTACGGACCCAACCGTATCCGAACTTTCCTTCAGACCTCCAGACCCCGCTGGCTGTACTCCTCACCCAGTGCGAGGGTACTTCAGAGATCTTCGAGACGCTCTACGAAGGTCGCCTGCAGTATCTTTTTGAGCTGCAGCGGATGGGAGCTTCGGTGGCGATTCGCGATGCTCACACGGGCATGATCACGGGCCCGACTCCCCTACTCGGTACCGAGCTGGTCAGCTATGACATTCGGGCTGGAGCCACTATGCTCCTCGCCGGCATGATTGCCGAAGGCACGACGGTACTCGATCGGATTGAGCATATCGATCGAGGCTATCAACGGATAGATGAACGGCTGCGGGAGTTGGGCGCCCAGCTTAAACGCGTCTAATAATCCCAGCTACTGACTAAGCATCTTGGTGAGATACGCATCAATAAACGGCTCAATTTCGCCGCCGAGTACGCCTTCGGTGTCACTGGTCTCATAATCGGTCCGATGGTCCTTTACCTTCTGATACGGGTGCAAGACGTATGACCGAATCTGTTGTCCCCAGTCGGCCGATTTGACCACACCACGCAGCTCAGCCACCGACTCGAGATGCTGCTCGCGAGCCAGTTCCGCCAGACGAGCCGCCAGGATAGACATGGCTTTCTGGCGATTCTTGAGCTGAGAGCGCTCATTCTGAATGCTCACCACGATGCCAGTCGGCAGATGGGTGATCCGCACCGCCGAGTCGGTGGTATTGACACTCTGCCCACCATTACCACCACTACGGAAGACGTCGACGCGCAAGTCCTTCTCGTCCAGCTCAATGTCTTCCATCGGGATCTGGGGGACGATGTCGACCAGCGCAAAACTGGTCTGGCGGAGATTATCACTATTGAATGGACTCAGGCGCACCAGCCGATGGACACCCTTCTCGCTCTTGAGCTTGCCGAAGGCAAATGGTCCGGCGAACTCTAGGGTAGCCGACTTAATCCCAGCCTCTTCCCCACGCGAGATATCGATCAGCTCAGCTGTCAATCCGAGAGCTTCAGCCGCCCTGGTATACATCGTCAACAACATCTCGGCCCAATCCTGTGCGTCAGTCCCCCCGACACCGGCTGAGATCTGCACAATCGCCGGTAGTCGGTCGTACTCACCAGACAACTTGACGGCGATCATAGCAGCGTCAACCCGCTTTTGGAGAGATTTGGTCAGTCCCTCAAATTCGACTATTTGGGCCTCGTCGGATAATTCAGCCAGCTCCAGTGTGGTTTTGAGATCATCCTCCAGCGTCTGCCAACCCTCGATATAGTTGCGCAGCGAGGCGGCTTCTTTACTGACTCGCTGGGCGTGCTCTTGATCGTTCCAGAAATCAGGCGCGGCGATCTGATCATCGAAAACGCCTAAGCGAGCCCGGTCAGCTTGTAGATTGAGCTGATCGAGGGCTTGGTTCACATCGGTCAAGAGCCGAGACAAATGATCTATCAGAGGTTTCATTATGATTTTTTCTTATATCGACGACGTTGAAGCCAAAATACTCCCTTAAGATTATACCCCACATACCAAAAATGACCCGAGAGCTTCATCCTAAAGGACGAGGATCGGGTCATCGGGTCAACTCAAGGGGTGAGTTGAGACTTTATTTTTTTCAGATTACTTGTTACGCAGGGCGTCGGTCAGACTCTTGCGGCTTTTCTTGAAGAAATAACCAGCGTAAGTCAGGGTTGACGTACCGAGCAAACCGGCTGCAGCACCTTCGATACCTGTTTCAGGTAGCGGGGTAACTGTTGGCGGAGTGGTTGGCGGAGTCTTTGGTGGAGTAACAGGCGGCGTAACTGGTGGTGTTACTGGCTTGCCTGCAACGGTAACTTTGGTGTGAGCGTAGTTCTCACGCACGATGGTACCGGCTTTGACCAGAGCGACGTTTTTGAAGTCGTAATCACCAGCCTTGAGATTGGCGTCAATCTTGGCTTGGAAGCTTACATAGCCGTTTGCGCCAGGTGAGTAGTTACCGACGACAATGCCACCTTTGGTGACGTTGTCTGAGGTAATCTTCAGACCATTTGGGTTGACGGTGTTGGTCAGCTTGGTGGTACCAGGAACGTAGGTGACGAAAGCTGGCAGGTTGTCGCCAATGACGACATCGACCAAGTTTGTGTTGCCTTCGTTCTTGAATGTGATCAGGTATTCGAGAGTATCGCCAGCTTTGGCAATGTTCTCAGCTTTCCAATCCTTCTCACCAACTTTGCGAACTTGTTTGGTGATCGAGACCATATCGGTCTTGACACGCAATTTGACGGTAACGGTAGCTTCGAAGTTGAAGCAAGGCTTTTCGTCCCCGAGGACAACGCCGCCATTGAGGAGGGCTTGCTCCTGAGTAGCATTGAGGCCTTCGGTTACCCAATTTGGCTGATCGTTGGTGCCGGTGTTGTGGCGCCAGAGAGCAGTTCCGGGAACCATTTCGAGACGACTATTGTCGAGCGCGAGGTTGACGGTTGCATTGGTGTTGACAGTGTTACCATTCTCAGCTGAGAAGGTACCGTTGATTTTTTGTGATTTGCCAGCGGCGGTAGGCAGGGCCAAACCGACTTTGACGTTTTTGGCAATCTTGCCACTATCTGGGTTTTCCATGTTGTGGTACCAGAGCTGGACTTGGACGGTTTCGTCGGTCTTGGCGTTGGTAGTTGGTGCATAGATGGTCTCGCCGGCAGTAGCGTTAGCTACACCGAGCTTTGACTCCAAGCGAACTTGCTCAGCAGCTTGAGCTGCAGCTGGTGCGAAAGGCACCAGAGCCAGAACGGCTGCGAGAACCGCATTACGAACTTTTGGAAGTATAGTCATAAATGACTCCTTATCTGCTTTGCAGTCAGAGCCGCTCAGAGTCTGAGCAAAGCTGGCTGAAAGTGCTTATGGTTATAAAATAGTTTTTGTTGTTTTCAATACAATAGTTTTTGGGTGCATGAATAATTGCGCGCTTCTGTAATCTGATTGTGAAGGTCGCTGCAGTCAGTCCGAAACTGGGATTGGTTCGGCTGATGTAACCTGTACATACTATCATAGTTATATAGTTTTGTCAATGTATTTCATCGGGATTCTTAGGGATTGGAGTAAGTACGTGTGAGTGGTGTTTTCTAGATCATATACGTCATAAAAAAGGTAAAGGGGCCGAGCGCATATAGCGCCCGACCCCAGATTGTACCTGAACTCCGAGTCAGCTTGCCCCGAGGGGCAAAAGGATGAGATCAGGGTGGCGGCGGAACAGTGCCGGTGTTTTGCTGTCCGCTGCCCTGGGTGGGCTGCGGATTGCTCACACCAGCTGAGCCGCCGGTACCGGAGCTCCCACCGTTGGTACCCGTGGTCGAGCCAGGGGTGCCGGTGGTGTTGCCGGGGGGCAGGATAACCCCCTGTGCCGGATTTCCGGCTGTGGCTTCTGCCCCGCCCGGGGTGTAACCCGGGGTCGGAGGTAGGCTTGAAGGAGGCTGGTACGGTGGGGTGCCTGGGGCTCCTCCACCACCACAGGTCCTTCCCTCGTCAACGGCGGCCTGGCACTTCCAGGTCGTGGTCGGTGACGACGGGATGGTCGTGGGCGGCTGCGTTGCCGGCGGCGCAGTCGTGCCCGGGATTGTGGTCCCTGGCGGCTGCGTCGTCGTCGGTGATGGCTTTGGCTTCGGCATTTCCTTCGGTTGTGTGTTCGAAGGTTGCGTCGGCTTGGTCGGCACCGTCTTAGGGAACGATTGTTCCACCGGCTGGTACCCGCAGTTCAGTTTGAACTGCTTCACCGTGCCGTCCGGCCAAGTGTAACGCAGTACCTTAAACGGTGCTGCGTCGACCGGAACCGCGTAGATCTCAGGGATTATTCTCCCCTGATCCACCATATCGAGGGTCTTGTAGGACCCGGACATGGTGGCGATCTCCGCTTTGGCCGTTGCCAACTTGGCGACGACTGAGTCCTCGGATGCCTGCCATTTGGCAGGATCCCCGAGTAGCTCGGTCGTCTTGGCGACACGTGTCGCCGGGTCGGAGAAGCCTGAGATCAGGTACTCCGAGGTGGCAACCTGCAAGGCTGCGTCGGTGCTGCATCGCCGAGCTGCAAACTCAGCCTGCGCTGCCGTCACCTCTTCGGGTGCGGCAGGACCAAACTGGTTTCCGGTCGCGAGGCGGGCCAAAAATTGCGGATCAGATCCGCAACCCGTCGGTGCGGCAGGCCCTGGGGTCTGCGTCGTCGTCGGTGTTGTCGGTGTGGCTGCAACCGGGTCATCGATGATGATGGCCCGGACAACAGTCGGTGCGATTAGCACCAGACCTGCTGCAATCAGCAACAGAAAAAAGAATTTCTGCTGAGGTGAATTGGGTGCTCTCATAGCACCCTCCTTTCGGTGGTGGGTGTTCAGGTACAGGCTCTGAGGGCGAAATAAATCGCCATCAGAGTAATACCAAAAGAAAAGTAGGTGGGAGGAAGGATCAAATGAGATCCCTCCTCCCGGAAGAATTAGACGGTGACAGAGGCTCTGGCCGCCGCCTGCCGGCCCACTGGTGTGGGTGGTGGGACTGCTGGCAGCACCAAAGTCGGTGTCGGTGGCAGTGCAGCATCGGCCGTAGTCGGCGCTGGCTCATCTGCCGGCGGTGCCGGAGTAGCTGCGGGAGCTGCTCCGGCGGTAGCACCAGCGCTGGCGGTCGCGCTGGCGTCGCTTCGCGACATCCAGCTGGCAACGATGCCAGCCACTCCTGCGACTGCCAAAATCCAGGCGAACTGGATGTGAAGGGCGGTCGAGCGACGGAATACTTCAATGACCAGATAGGTCATGAAGCCGGCCGCTGCGGCAATCGCCAGCGGCATGATGCCGTTGGCCTGCTGCCAGCGAGCGATTGCGGTGGCGAAGGCGGTTGAGTTGACCTCAACAGTCTCCAGCCTCTCGTTGTGGGAGGCCAGCTGCCCGTCGTGGACCTCCAGGTGATTGGAGTGCGACAACAGTGTCGACTCCTGGATCACCTGGACGGTCGCCAGGTGATCCATCTGCGTATTCAGCCGGTTCAGCTCGCGCTTCAAGGGCTGAATTACCGCCGGATCGAAACCGGCATCACTGTACCCGCCGATACGCTCTTCAAGGCCGTCGGCTCGAGTGCGTAGGGCGGAAATCGCATCGGCATGCGAAGCGAGGACGCCCTCGTGGGCGTCCAGTTCGCGGTAGACTCTCTGGACGTGCGGCCGAACTCCCGTGGGAAGGGCGGTCAGAATGGGTCGTCGTGCTCTCGTCATATTTTTGTCTCCATGTGTAGGTCCTCACGTTCGGGATTGAACGATTCGTGAATGTTACCATACTTTGACAAAAAAATCAAGTCCTACAAGGCAACCATAATAACTTTCATCTAAGCAATGTCAATAAAATAAAACTACCCCCTGGAATACTCTCCAGGGGGTAGTAAGATTTCAGCTTATTCAGCCAGAATCTTATCGAGTACAGCCTTCACTGATAAGCCAGACTGTGACAGCTTGAAGGCTGCCTGGCGATGATTCGGACTGACAGGAGAATTGTCTCCAGCGTTGATAACCACCGAATCTGCGGTTGACTTGTCCACAGAGGCAGTTGGTACCGTAGAAGCCTGTCGCATGCGAACAGTGCTCCTCACGACCTTGCGTGCCGCTTTTGGTGGAACACCAGATGGTTTGGCAGCGACTGAAGCGACCGGGACTGCCTCAGTGGGTCTCTTATCTCGCGTGCGCAGCTGCCCTTCCCAATAAAAATCCTCGAGAAACTCAGCCGCTGAGCGCTTATAATTAACCATAGCAAACGCCGCTCGGTAGAACCAACAGAGTGGTACTAATCTGTCTAGATCAGCCTGAACTTCCTCATGCGTGTACGACTCCCTTGGACAATTCCTCGAGGTTTTCTTACGCAGAAGGTAAACCTGTGCGTCCTCATCCGATATGCCAATTGTGCGATACAGCTCAAAGCCGACTCTATGGACAGCCTGCGCCAAATCAAAAAGGGCCGTATCAAACAGTGGTGTGCCGATGGCTTGACGGGCGGCAATCGCTGGCTTCAGCAACTCTGCCTGCCAGTGATTCAGCTTGAACTTCTTGGTGGTTTCAGAATGATCCTGAGTGATTTCGGGATCTGTTGATTTGTCGTCGGCCATGCGGCCTCCTTCGTTCGTGGCCAATAGGGCCGGTGGGTGGCTAAAAAAGCTACATCATTTTAGGTGCATGATGTAGTTAAAATACCATAATATATAGCTCATGTCAATAAGATATCAGATGGGTACATGTTTTTTTGAGACTACGCCGAGGCTGGAGGTGTGGCCATTTGACGAGCTTGAGCGAGTACAGCCTGCTGATCGGCGACCAGCTGATCGGCTACCTCAGAGGCAGTTGTCTGCACTAGACTATCATAATCTGGGACCGCAGCCCGCAGGGCCTCCTCTGATTCGATGCCTTTGTCTTCATCTATCAGTTTCTCAACTTCGGCCAGTTTCTCGGGCGGCAAAATTGTTTCCAGCTTCGCAATGACTCGAACCATCGTCAAGTCAGCCAGCTGCTCAGCTAGTTTTTGCTTCTGTTCATCGCTGGCACTAACCATGCCGAGGCGGGTGAATAGATCTGGTTGGGGGGTTTGTGGGTTCATTTCAACTCCTTATTATACGGTAATTAATACGTTACATGGCTTCATACTAGAGATTCTCCGGACCGGCGCCATACAGTCGGACGAGCTGATTGGCTGACAAGCCGCGACGGATCTGCCCGCCTAGCAAGTCCATATTTTGTGAGACCCACTCGGTGCCTCGTCCAGGTACAGTGGTCAGTCGTCCAATGACTCGGTTAAAGGCTTCAAACTGTGGCTTCGGCATTCCCTTGGCAGCGTCTAAGAACGACTGATCAAGCTGTGACCAATTGTCGAATTTGAAGGCTGGATTAGGATTGTCGACCATATTTGCGAAGCTGGCACCAGCGTCTTTACTTGAGGTTACGACACCGAGGTAACGATTGTAGGCAGCTGAGACATAGTCTGGGTCACCAACTGGTGGAGTTGGGGCCGGGTCGCCAGTTGGTGGTGGAGTTGGGTCGCCGGGCTTCGTAGCTACATGATCGAGGCCACGGACCACGCCAAGTACGGCTAGAGTGGTGCCAACCATCGCTCCAGCTACCTTAGCTCGACGATTGGACTGAGCATCAGACGCCAAGCGCTCAGTTTGGTCTTTAATAAGCTCGGCAGCAATCGAGGCTGAGGCGTCCGCCTCACCACGCAAAACTGCCGCAATCTGTTCAGGGGCAAGTGGATGTTTGAGGAGGAATTCGCTGGCCAGGCGCTGCTCTACAGCCGCGTCTGGGCCATCGCCACCACTACGCTCTAAGCTGCCACGCATTGATTCGGCACTGGCGCGATCAGCCTCGCCGACTCCATCATAGCCTGTGGCTTGGGCGCGCTGTTCGGCCCGATTGGCTCGCCAGTTATGACCCATATTAACAGCTGCTTCAGTACCCATATATCCACCCGCGCCGCGCATCGCGACTCCGCCAGCCATGGCTGCAAGGCCAAGCGGACCGCTCAAGGCAAAGCCAGCCACACCGAGGCCAACACCGATTGCTATGCGAGCTTTTGGATGAGCCCGCCAAGCGTTCTTGAACTTCTGTGACAAAGAGCCTTCCTTCAGACTCTGTTGCTCTTCCTCAACCCGAGTGCGGACTTCGGCCAGGTCTTGCACCATCGCTTCGGTCATGCGTAGGCGCATTGACTCGGCGGTGAGGCTAGCCTCCTGCTTGCGTCGATCACACTCCTGCATGCCAGCGTTGAGCTGCGCAATCTCATTATTCAAACGCTCTCGCTGAATTGCCTTCACGCCTTCTGGTTCATCGGAAGCTTCAAGACGAGCTAGATCAGTACGTTTTTCTTCATGCCGTAGGCCCAGCTCCGACTTCTTGGCATCCAGCTCACCACCCATACCCTCAATCTGAGCAATTCGGTAAGCCCAGGCTCCGAGGTACTCAGTATGCAGTTCTGAAAGCTTGGTTTGTTCTTCAGCTAATTTCTCAACTCGCTTCTCACGGCGTAAGTTCCAGAGCTTCTCACGGCTTTCTTTGGCCTCTGCCACAACTCGAATTTGAGTGTCCAGCCCGGTTCGCAAGCTAGCTGCGTCGCGCGCAACTTCATCAAAAGTTGGCACTCGCGGAATCTCAGCCGCTAGCTCTGGTGAGAGGTCTACTGTTGGCTCAGTTGGTTCGCCGCCAGGGTCGCCATCATCATCTGGGCCTGGTTCAGTTCCATCGCCGGGTGGTGGTGCTGGCGCGGGGATATCAGTAGGAATTGGCTCGCCATCATCCGGATCAGTTGGATCACCTGGTGTCGTTCCGTCGCCGGGTGGTACTGGTGGAGGTGGGTCGCCGGGGTCAGTTGGATCTGGATCGCCGGCTGCAGGAATCTCCCGCCCACCACGAACTGAGGCGAGACGGTCGGCCGAGATCGCAAAAGTTCGATTATTAACGAGATCATACAAAATCAAGCCTGGGTTGGCGTCCTGTGAAATATTTTTGACGATTAGTTCTGTTTGGTCACCATCATTTTCGGTATAGCTGATAATCTCACCGACCCGATACTCTCGACCACCGACTTGAATCGGTTCATGCATCGCAGGTAACGGATGTTCAGTCGTCTCGGCTCCAGCATCAGTCGTGCTTTCTGTATCAGCCCTGAGGCCTTGCGCGAAGCGGGTAGCGGCTTCATTATAACGAGCACCAGCCGGTGTGCTTTCAGCCGGAGTTGCTTCAGTATCACTGGTAATAACATCATTCCCACTGCTCTCAGGATCCATATCTCGGATCCGAGCCAACGCATCAGCCAAAATTTCTTGGTGATTTGCCTGAGAATCGTCTGGTAGCTCGTGGTTTTCGTTGTTTGTCATAATATTTGGCTCGTTAGCGTTAGTATTATGATACGGCTGTTTAGCCTGGGGTGTCAAATTGTGTTCATGGTAATCCATATCTGACGGCTCCACGCGTTCATATCTTGTTTTTTCGATCAAGTCGGCAATTTTTCCTACGGGGATTTTCGAGATACGATATTGCTGAGACTTTCTTTTCTTTTCAGTAATAAGACTCGGGCTTGCAGTCAACTTAATAGTAGCTAGCTCAATCTGGCTTTGCAGAACAACAATATCCTTGTCAATCGGTTCTCGCTGGGTTATTAAATCCATGGCCTTTTCTTCCAGCCTCCAGACCCTTTTCTGATTTTTTGGATCATACCTTAGGCGCTCAATATCGCTCTGCAAGCTATTGAGGCGTCCCTGAATGGCTCCACGCCGCCGACTCCAATACTGCAGCTGTTCTTGCATGTGCTTGATTGTGGACCCCGTAGGCTCAACCTTCTTCGCAACAGATTCTGGGCCGGCTAGTTGAGTTGGCACTGGCTGAGGTTTTGGCTGCGTCAGACTCTCGCTCGGTGATTCAATTGATGGAAGCGACAGCGATGTATCATCGGCTGTGTCAGTTGGCAGATTCACTTTAAGGGCCGGGTCGGAGGTGATTTGTGTAGCGTCTGGCTTCGCAGGCAATTCACTCGGATCAAGCCCATCAAAAGGGTCCAGTGGGCTATCAAAACCAGCCAGTTTAGCCTTAACCGCTTGTTCTTGCCGGTGAAGTATCTGTGCGCGTTCGTTCGAAGTAGCCACCGCCTCCGCGTCGCGCGCAAAGCCGGCTAAGTATCGTTGAGTTGTTTCCTTATCCTGAGCAACTCTGATTGCCTCTTGCTCGCGTAACAAATCTGCTTCTGAGAGTACGGGCTCACTAGCTGGCGTTTTTGCTGATTGCCCAGCCAGTAGTTCTGCAACTTCATCATGAGGACTATACTCGGTATCTGGATGACGTGATGATTTACCCATATCACTTATGCTATCAGTATAAAGGGGTCATTGATAGTCTAGCTTACCGGCGTTTCTTCTTTTTCTTTGACTTTTTCTTCGTCGGACTTGTCTGGGTGCGGCTGATGGCGCCCTTCTCGCGGCCACTCCGCTGAGCATCGCGCAAGGCTTGGCGACTGCTTGTCTTCGCAGTCGACTTGGAGGCTTCACTCGTCTCACCAGCTAATCCGACAGCCTGTTTGGCAGCCTTGGTCAGCTCGGTCTCAATAACTTGCTCCTGGGGCTGATCAGCCAGATCGACGCGGACCTTGAAGAGCGTGTGCACAATCTCGGAGTCTATCCGGCGCTGCAGCTCACCAAACATGCGAAAGGCCTCTTGCTTGTACTCAACCAAAGGATCGCGCTGAGCGTAGCCACGCAGGCCAATCCCACCGCGCAAGTGCTCCATCGACTCAAGATGCTCCAGCCAAGCCGAATCAATCGTATTGAGTGATACCATCCGCTCAATAACCATGACGCCTTCATCCGTAAATTCAAGATATCGCTGGCGATAGACATCCTCAGTAATATCCATAAACTGCTTCAAAAGCGACTCTTCGTCACGGGTTTTTTGCTCAGATTCCCAAGCTTTTTCCAGTGGAATTACATCCCTAATCCCTTCTGCCAACTTATCGAGATCAAGGATCTGGCTCTGGACATCAGTCGCTCCAGCCATCATGGCCCGGAATTCAGCTTTAAACAACGGCAGCAAATCATCCTTAAGTGAATCTTTCTTGAGTACCGTCCGACGCCGAGAGTACATAATCTCACGGTGCTGGTTCATAACATCATCGTACTCGACCAGATTCTTTCGAATGTCGAAGTTATGGCCTTCGACTTTCTTCTGGGCCGACTCGAGCGAGCGTGAGACCATCTTGTTCTCGATAGGTGTGCCTTCAGGCAATCTGAGGGCGTCCATCATCGTACCGATCCGCTCTGAGCCAAATATCCGCATCAGATCATCGTCGAGGGAGACATAAAATTGACTCGAGCCAGGATCGCCCTGTCGGCCAGCTCGACCACGCAACTGGTTATCAATCCGACGCGATTCGTGCCGTTCAGTACCAATCACGTGCAAACCACCAGCCTGCGCCACGCCATCGCCAAGAATAATGTCAGTACCGCGACCAGCGATGTTCGTCGCCACTGTTACCACTCCAGACCCACCGGCGGCAGCAATAATGTCGGCTTCGGCTTCATTGTTCTTGGCGTTGAGCACCCGGTGGGGTACACCCGCACTAGTCAGCATGCGGCTGAGCAGCTCGTTCTTCTCGATCGAAACCGTACCGAGTAAGACCGGTTGACCTTTCTCATGGCGCTCGCGAACATCTTCGGCGACGGCCTTAAATTTGGCCGTCTCATCCTTATAGATTCGATCTGGTGAATCTTCACGTATCATCGGCTGATGGGTTGGGATGGTGGTGACTTCGAGCTTATATATTTTGCCAAACTCTTCGGCTTCGGTGACAGCCGTGCCGGTCATGCCCGAAAGCTTCTTATAAAGACGGAAGAGATTCTGGAACGAAACTGTCGCCAGAGTCTGGCTCTCCTGCTGAATAATGACGTCTTCCTTGGCTTCGATAGCTTGATGCAAGCCCTCACTATACCTACGACCAGGTAGCAGACGACCGGTAAACTCATCAACGATAATGATCTCGCCATCGGGGCTAACGATATAATCTCGATCCTTCTGGAAGACTGCCTCAGCCTTGAGAGCGGCCTCGATGTGATGCACGTCCTCGATTCGACCAGCTTCGTAAACATTATCGACGCCGAGAGCTTTCTCGATCCGCGTGATGCCTTCTTCGGTGATGCTGACGGCTTTTTGCTTCTCGTCGAGGGTATAATCTTCATCTTTCTTCAGGCCAGCGGCGATCTTAGCAAATTCATAATACCGATCAGTTGGCTTTGAATGAGGCTGAGAGATAATCAGTGGCGTACGAGCTTCGTCGATCAGAATTGAGTCAACTTCGTCGACAATGGCGTAGGATAGCTCACGCTGGACCATGCCATCAATGTGCTGCACCATATTGTCACGCAAGTAGTCAAAGCCGAATTCATTATTCGTGCCATAGGTGATATCGGCCGCGTAGGCTGCCTTGCGGGTAACCGGTTTGAGATGACGCAAACGCTCATCGGTGTGAGCTTCGTCGACATATTTAGGATCGTATAAGTAGGAGCTATCATGCGAGATAATCCCCGTTGTCAGACCGAGGAAATGATAAACCTGAGCCATCCAGCCAGCGTCACGTCGCACCAGGTAATCATTGACGGTCACCAAGTGGGCACCCTCACCAGCCAGCGCGTTGAGATACAACGGAGCGGTCGCCACCAGTGTCTTGCCCTCACCAGTCCGCATTTCGGCAATCTTGCCTTCGTGCAGAACAATGCCGCCGAGTAGCTGTACGTCGAAGTGGCGCATCTTGAGAATCCGACGGCTGGCCTCGCGGACGACAGCGAAGGCTGGCTCAAGTACGCTATCGAGTGAGCTGCCGGCGGCCAATTCAGCCCGAAAAGCCACCGTTTTTTGCTTCAGCGCCGTATCGCTCAATGCTTTCATCTCAGCTTCTAGGGCTGAAATACGTTCCACCCGAGCCCGAGCTTTCTTGATCTCTCGCTCGTTGGTGTCACCGAATAATGATTGAAAGATATTTGCCATTGACCTCCCCGTTATGAGTCGTGACAGAATTGTCTATTATTACGACTGTTTCTAATCTGATTAGTATACCAGATTTGAGCCATTCATGGGCCAGGTTGCAGCTGACTTCAATCAAGAGAGAGTAAAAAAGAGGGCTTACAGCGCGAGGCTGTAAGCCCTGTCGGATAGCCACATGAAGCGGCTAAAGCGAATGGCGTCTCTCTGAGTAGGCTGTTTTGGCAGCCTCAAGGCACCAGGTATTGATGCAAGCATCGATTTGAGAATCATCACTCAGCTGGATGTGGTAGTCGATCTGAAGATCAACCGGGTCAAATCTCTCGCAGACAGACTCGGGAACTAAATCTGGTGTCAGTTCGATAAAGATCTCTGAGACACCTGCGTCTAACAATACCTGAGCGGTAGTGTTTTCGATCTGGTTTATCCAGAGTTTGAGGCAGATACTACACCGATAGCGATAGTAATACTGCCCTGCCTGTGCGAAAACTTTTACATCAGATTCGGTCAGATCGATATCGCCACAGTTGGGACAAATCGGTATGATGAGAGCCATCTCACCTCCTTGGTAGGTACATTAGGATGTGCATAATCTATACCATGCCGAGTTTAAAGTAAACTCAACTTATATATCAAACTCTAGCCGTAGTGAGTAGTGTCCAGTAGCGGAGCAGCTCAGCTTGGCCGGGTGACTGGGGACGCCAACTGATGACGCCACTGGTAGCGCTAATCAGGCGCCGAGAAGTTAGACTATCTGGACCATATAGATTGGCCTGTACAAGTTGATTCTCCCATTCGGCGTCGATAAATACTCGAATGTCACTCTTACAAATGACACACCAAAATTCAACCCAAACCAGCTGGGTGGCTTGCAATACTTGGGTAAAGTCGGAAAGCTCACGCAGAGCTTCGGTCTGACAACCGGGACAAGTCTGCCGGATCGGATGACTAGCAGTTGGCTCCGATTGACTCGAGTGATCTGACATATGTCTCACCTTTTCTCTGATCTAGAAGGAACGTAGAGGTTTTTGCCTATACCATGGCTAAACCGATGAACTATACGCTCATACGAGACATTTGTCAATAGCTCGCCTAATTATTCGGTGTCTTCAGTGTCGAGCGGTTGCGGAGAGCGCTTGAGCGTAAAGCGGCGTGGAATGTGCTTATCCTTGTAGCGCCGGATCTGCTCTTTGAGCTTGGCTTCAAGAATGTCGACAACCGTGTGTGGGTTCATGCTGGACGTCTCGGCAACGATGTCAGGACCGGCCACAGCTAGTCTGGCGAGACCATGAAAGCGCTTGGCCGGATCAGCTGACTCATCCCGGTGCAGCTCGACACGTAGGCCAGCTGGTTGATGATGCCGTGGGAAATATTTGTCGAGCTTACCGAGCTTTCTTTCGATATAGCGGGTAAGCTCAGCATCGGCTTCAAACTTACGTAGTGCGATGGTGGTCTGGATCATAAATATTCACCTCCATAATATTTTTGCAATGCAACCGGCAGCTTGACTTGGCCATCAGCCGTCTGGTGATTCTCAAGAATAGCGATGAGGGTGCGAGTACTGGTGATAGCCGTGCCGTTAAGCGTGTGGGCGTAGCCGAGCTGGCCATCTGCACCGCGATGGCGAATGTTCAGGCGGCGGGCCTGAAAATCAGTGCAGTTGCTACAGCTGGTAAGTTCGCGCCAGGTATTATCTGATGGACTCCAGTATTCAACATCATATTTATGAAAGGCTGGGGCTGACAAATCACCAGCCGCAATTCGAATCACCCGATACGGGATCTCCAAAGCCTGGCAGATTTTTTCTTCTAGTCCCAGAATACGTTGCAGCAGATCAGCACTGGTCTCAGGAGCGGCGAAGGCATACAGCTCGAGCTTCTCGAACTGATGGACTCGATACAGGCCCTTGGCAAACTTGCCATAGGTACCAGCTTCCAGCCGATAGCAAGACGACAGACCAGCCAGCAGCATTGGCTCTGGTCCGACCAGCTCTTCATCCATCATCAACCCGGTTAGGGGTAGCTCAGCCGTTGCGATAAGATTGAGATCGGCGTCTTCAACTTTGTAAATCTGACGTTCTTCTCCTCGAGGTAAGAAGCCAGTACCCTCCGCGACCCGACTATTGACCATGTGTGGGACGGAGATCATCTCGAAACCCTCAGCCTCAATTAGCTCTGCTACGACACTGACGCAAGCCCGCCAGAGATTGAGTCCCCGACCTCTGAGGTAATAAAATCGGCTACCGGCGACTTTTGCGCCTGATTCAAAATCGACGAACTTGAGCGCTTGGTTGAGCTCAAGATGATCTTTGTAGCTTTCCAGGCCAGTTGGCTTCGTCCCGCCTTGACGCTCCTCACGATTGGCTTCTTCGCCGCCATCAGGCGTGTCTTCATCAATCCGATTTGGCATATCACTGAGCAGGTCATGCCATTCATCCTCGATGTATTTGAGCTCGGCTTCACGCTTGCTGAGGGTGTGCTTGGCAAGCTGTAAATCAGCCAATTCAGCTGGTGAAGGCTTGCCGGAAAGCTTCAGGGCAGACCGCAGCTCATCGACTTGTGGTATCAATTCACTGCGACGCAGGTCAAGCTTGATCCAACGATCAAGCTCCACCTGCATCCCGCGGCGGCGGATCGACTGACGCACTTCATCGGTGTGCTCGCGAATATAGCGAAGATCTAACATAATCCTATTTTAGCCCTCCCGACGCAGTCGTGCCACTACAAAGTCCCTATCCAGATCGCTCAAGAAGGCTCCCAGCTTCGGCCCAGCCGGCTTGCCAATAAAAAGCTGATACAACAGCTCGAAGACCGTCCGAGGAGGCAGCTCGCTCAGGCGTATGGTCTCGAAGATATGAGTTTGGACTAATTCAGCAGTCGGCTCAACCGGATACTGGGCGGCAAGGGTATCGAGAACGCTGGTCTGTTCTTCGGTCAGCTGCACCTGTGGCAGAGTTGTTGCAACGGCGAAGACCACGGCTTCAGGAGCATAACCACTGTCCAGCCATTGCTCGACATAGGTTAGCTGACGCTTCAGTACAGCTGTCTGAGTAGTGGCTTGCTCAGGATGGGTCTTGGCGAGTAATTGCAAAGTCAGCTCCGGCTTACGACTAGCCGCTTGGTAAGTCGCAACCAGGTGAGAAAAAGGAATTGTCGAAACAGTTGCTTGACTCGGCTCAAGCACCGACACTCGCCAGGCTTCGGCGAATTCGGCTGGCTGCCTAGTCTGGACGGCCGACTCAGTCGCGGCGTACTCGTCTATCAAGCTATACATGCCGATACCAGGATCGAAATCTAGCACTTTTGTCGGTAGGCTCTTGAAGACAAAATACCGCAAAATCTCGGGTGGAATAAACTGTAGGGCGTCGTGAATCGTCACTAGATTACCCAGAGAACTCGACATCTTACGAGTATCTCCCTTCAGATTTATCGGGTTAAAAGGCACCGCTACTGGTGGCTCCACGCCAAATATCTCACGGGCTATCATGGCACCGGTGTCATAGCTGCCACCCTTCGTGGCGTGCTCCTTACCGAAACCTTCAGCGTGCACTCCCAATAAAGCCCACCGAGCTGGCCAATCAATTCGCCAATCGAGCTTAACTTCGCCTTTTTTCATCGCTGCTTGCCGCGTCGTGCCATCATTCGAACGATATTCGACAATCCCGGACGCAGCATCATAGCTCAAAAACTCAGCCGTCCGTAAGCTCTCCGTGGCCGCATCTAATATCTGGATGGGTTGCCAATCGAGCGGTACCTCGCGGCCCGAAACGACTGCCAGAATCTGGGAAATCTCATCACGGCGATTCAGGGCAGTTGTAATTAGATCTGCGAAGACTCCCGCCTGGTATTCGACATGGGAGCGCCAAATCGTCATCGGAATACCAAGCTGCACAGCGGCTGCCTCGTACTGACTAAAGTATTGCTCAGCGTAGTTACGAGCCTTCCCATCTGGCGCTGGTATCAAATAAACTGGCTTACCAGCTTGTGATTCATAGCTTTCTGGCAACCACGTATAACGCTTACGTAAGGCATCGAAGTCATCGACATTGTGGGTGTGAGTGGCTGTCCGGCCACGTTGCTCGAGCCCACGACGAATTGCCTCGGCGGTCAAGATTTCACGAGCGTGGCCAACGTGATAGGGGCCGGAGGGGGTGATACCGGAACAAACCAGGATCGAACCAAGCGGCTGACGGGCTTCAACGGCGTCTAAGACTGACTCGAGCCAATAATTTGATTGTGCTGACATAAATAAAAATCCACTAAATGTTGTGATCTATACTATTCTAACAAACTCTAGCCCCAAAACAGTGATACTCCTGCAACGCGCCAGGAGTATCAGCTAGAAAACAGACCGGCAAAAAGCCTAGAGGACTTTGCGTATCTTGTAGACGATGGCGCCGGCTGGTACCTGGACTTCGACTTCATCACCTGGCTTCTTGCCGATGAGGGCTTTACCGATCGGGCTTTCGTTGCTAATCTTGCCTTGCTCAGGATCAGCTTCAGTCGACCCAACAATTTGAAATTCCTGATTACCTTCCTCTAGCTCGACGTGCACGGTAGAACCAATCACTACGGTGTCACCATGAGAGGCTTCGATCTCGACAGCGTTTTGGAGAATGTGCTGAATTTCGGCGATACGACCTTCGATGAAGGCCTGGCGCTCTTTGGCATCATCCCAACTGGCATTTTCTGACAAATCACCAAATTCCTTGGCTTCCTTAAGAGCGGCTGCAATCTTCTTACGCTGAACGTTTTTGAGATCTACCAATTCTTCCTGTAATTTGACGATGCCGTCCTTACTAACGTAAAAATCTTTCTTCGTCATGACTGTATTCTCCTACCTTTCTCACCCGTTTAACATATTTTTATAAATAAAGAGGGTACTGGCCTTTTTCTCTTTCCTTAAGAAAAAAGGCATCGCTGGTACCGAGCCTCGGTGTTGTCTTTTTAGTTGTTTACCTTATCGCAAAGTATTATTGCACGCCAATTCGTGGCAGGTCAAGCGGTTTTTTTACCAATCCCGCTATTGCTAACGTGACTGTTTCCCAACCGTAAAGTACCACTTCAAAGTGTCACGTACGGCTGGCAAAGCAAATTCGGCCCCCTCACCTGAATTCTCGACCAAAGCTACGATAACTATCTCCGGATTGTCACTCGGCGCAAACGCTTCAAACCAAGCGTGGGGTCGGGTACGAGGATTTTTGCCATCAAAGCCCTCTGAGCTAGTTTCAGCTGTCCCCGTCTTGCCACTGACCGCCACCGGTACCTCACGATTGGTCGAGCAGCAGCCTGTCCCCTCCAACATCGTCTGACGCATAGCCTGGCGAACAATCTCGAGGTACTCCGGCTTCACGTTAAGGGACGAGGCAACAACTGGTTTGATTTCACGCACCGTCTGGCCGCTGGGGTCAACAATCTTGTCAACCAGCTGGGGCTTATACAAAGTACCGTTATTGGCGACAGCTGCTACCGCTACAGCTAGTTGCAGTGGTGAGGCCATGATATTACCCTGACCAATCGAAATATTGTAGGTTTCACCGGTTGTCCAGGCATCACCAGTTTGGGCTTTTTTCTTGTCCGGATTGGGCAATGAACCAGCCGACTCATCACCAATATCAAGCCCGGTTTTCTGACCAAAGCCAAATGCTTGATAGTATTTGAGCAGTTTCGTCACCCCCAAACCACGAAAGCCTTGGTAGCCACCACCAATGTAGTAGAAGAATATATCAGAGCTCATCGAAATAGCGCGAAACACATTGACGACTCCCAAGCCTTCTGGCTTCCAGCCTTTGAAGGTATACACGATCGAGGGATCATAGATGTTTGGAACATCGATTTTGCCCTTGTCCTCTATAGTGGTGGCCGTCGAAATGATCCCTTCTTGCAAAGCTGCCGCCGACACAAAAGGCTTGACGGTAGAAGCCAGCGGGTACCCGCCGGAAGTTACCTTGTTAAAAAGTGGCTTGTTCGGATCATTCACCAGCGTCTGGTATTCAGCCTGCTTAATGCCGCGCGAGAACAAGTTTGTGTCGTAGCTGGGAATGTTGACAGCCGCCAGGATCTTGCCTGTCTTGGGGTTTAGAGCGATACCTGCACCACGCCCGCTGCCTGAAGCTTGGACTTGTTTGGCTAGATTTTCGGCAAAGACTTTTTGTAACCCAAAATCAAGCGATAAATGCACGGCGTTACCAGGAATCGCGTCCTTACTAGCCAGTACTTTGATCGGCTTCCCAGTCGCATCGACTTCACTTTGTTCAGCACCATCAGTTCCGCGAAGATCGGCCTCATAGGCTCGCTCAAGTGCCAGTTTGCCAACAAAATCTGTCTGCTGATAGGTCGGGTGTGATTTTAGATCCTCCGGCGATACCCGGCCAGTGTAGCCTAAGAAATGGGCTAGCAGGCCATTATCGAGATACTCGCGCACCGGGTTTGTATCAAGACTGATGCCTGGCATATCACTACGCCGCTCATCGAGCTGGAGGGCGGTATCACGATCAACATCGCCCTTGACGAGTACCGTAGCCGGCGACAATCGACCGTCTTTTTCGATCATCTTCTGTAGTTCCTCAGGTGTCTGCTTGAGAATACTCGCTAGTAAGGTATAGACCACGGCCCGCTCAGGAGCTTTGGTCGGTAGTCGCGCTGGTACAGCCACCAGATCGAAATTGGCTACATTACGAGCTAAGAGCCTGTTATCTCGGTCATAGACAGCCCCGCGCGGTGCCCGCATGACCGTCTGGCGAATCCGGTTCCCATCGGCCAGAGCCTGGTTACGCGCTCCCTGGACTATCTGTAGTTGAAACAATTGGCCGACTAAGACAACCCCCACCAAACAGACGGCGCCAACAAACCAACGTACGTACCCGTAGCGCATCACATGATCAGGCGTTAGCACATCACCACTGCCTGAGAGAATTGCCTGAGACCAATTTTCACTCTCGTGCATAATCTGCTCATGCCCACCCCGCGGCTGTCGCCGTGGCTGAGTTCCCTTCAAGCTATGACTCCCAAAAATGGCTCGACGAATAGAACACCCTCCTTCAAATATACAAATGTTGCGCAACGATTTTTTTTGGCTAGCGTGATCGCCGTGACGTGGCCTTAAAGTGATATGCCCCCTGCTTCGTCTGACGAGCTGAGACGGCCAAGCTCAGCAGTGCGATACTGACTATAGTATACAACACCTCAAGCATTATGCGCAGTCCGATGCTCCGGCCAGCCCCTAAGACTTCCCGCGGTGCCAAAGAAAAATCAACCGCTAAATTATAAGCCACTGTAGCTATACCTCCCAGAACCAGCGAGAAGCTGAGTTGCGAGCCTTCGGTCACTTGGTTGAGCGTTAATTTGCCGATTAGGACAATCAATAAGAGGCTAATCACCTGGGTGCCAATTGTCAGCCCGGAACCAATCTCGAGCATGATACCGGCCGCAATCGCGACAGCCGCCAGATCCTGAAACTGCCATCGATTTAGATACGTCACGAGCCAAACCAATGGCAAGTTGATAATCACCCAGTCTACTCCCAGGCCACGCAAGCCGAGCTGAAGACACCCCAGCGCCAGGCCCAAAGCGATCAAGCCGGTTCGACGCATCAGCCTTTGACCACGAAGACTATCTCGAGGCGGGACACATTGAGCGGCGATCGAAGCTGGGCGGCCTGAAAGACTTCATTGTCACTCTTAGCAATTGAGTCAATTTTTCCAATTAATATGCCTTTGGGAATCTTATCAGATCCGGCGGTCAGTACATCTTCATTTGGTGAGACCGTCTCAGATTGGGCGATTTGCTCGAACCGCAAGCCGCTCCCCAGCTGGCCCCGGACTATTCCGCGAGCCCTTTCGGACTGCGCAATTGCCTGTACGCGGAAGTCAGGATCCGAGACCAAAAAGACAGTCGCGGTTTGATCACTAACTCGATCAACTCGACCGACCAGAACGCCTGAGCTGACCACAGCCTGCCCCACGGCCACGCCATCACGCGTCCCCCTGTCCAACACGAGAGTCCGACGCACATTATCGGGACCATAACCGATCACTTGCGATCCGATCAAGCTCCGCGCCTGATCTTTCTGAAAACTGAGCTGCTCACGCAAGAGGCGATTCTCGATTTCGAGCTCGCGCAAGCGGCTGACTTCAGATTTTTGAACTACCAAATCTTGCTCAAGCTGACGATTTTGCTTCGACAAAGAACCAAGTGATCCAAGCGTCTGAAACTCATCGCCCAAACTTCGAAAAGCCCCGGTCGTAGACTTGAGGATCGGTTTGGTGGCGGCTTCAAGCACGATGCCAATCGGCCGCCACAAACCAGTCAACTGCAAAATTGTGATCGAGGCGGCAACCATGACGGCACCGGCGGCGGCCCAACGGGCGGTTTTACGCTGCATTTATAACCCTCCTCTGCTTTAGCCCTAAGCCTGATTATTTACCTTGGCATCTTTTCGTACTGCGTCGTTACAAGAACTTCCTTGAGCAAGTCAATGTCTTCGAGCACTGCACCCGTTCCACGCGCCACTGCGGTCAATGGATCGTCAGCAATAATAACCGGCATCTTGGTCTGAGCCGCCAAAAGCGTATCAAGACCACGCAATAAGGCACCCCCACCAGCCAAGTAGACGCCTTTATCCATAATGTCAGCAATTAGTTCGGGTGGGGTTTCTTCAATAGTATCTTTGACGGCGTTCACAATCGCTTTGACTGATTTCGCCAAGGCGGCTCGAACTTGATCAGAGTTAATGATGACTTCTTTGGGCAATCCCGTCACAATGTCGCGACCGCGAATCGGAGCCTCCAGAATGTGATCGAGATCAGTGGCTGAGCCAACCGAAATCTTGATGGCCTCGGCCGTCCGCTCGCCAACTTGCAAGTTAAATTCTTCTTTAGCATAGGCCATGATGTCTTCGGTCAGCTCATCGCCGGCGATACGAATCGACCGGGAGGCCACAATGCCACCGAGCGAGATGACGGCTACCTCGCTGGTACCACCACCAATATCAACAATCATACTCCCGGCCGCGTCGTGGACGGGGAGGCCGGCACCGATCGCGGCTGCCATCGGCTCCTCGATCAAGAAAGCTGAACGAGCGCCTGCATTAGTCGCAGCATCCTCAACAGCTCGTTTCTCGACTTCTGTCACACCGGATGGGATACCGATGACGACGCGGGGCCGTGGGATGAGTGCAAAGGTGTCTTTGTGTACCTTATCGATGAAGTACTTGAGCATCTGCTCAGTCACCTCGAAATCCGAGACAACGCCATCGACCAGAGGCCGGGTCGCGACAATGTTAGCTGGTGTCTTGCCAACCATACGCTTAGCCTCATCGCCGATAGCAAGGATTTGCTTGGTTTTGATATTGATAGCGACGACACTTGGTTCATCGATGATAATCCCTTTACCTTTGAGATACACCAAAGTATTAGCCGTCCCCAAGTCGATACCGATATCGTGAGACAGCCGCCCGAACACGTCTGGCAATCGAAGTCGTGGCAGTTGCATTGGTATCTAGTTTACTGCTTAGACCGATTTGCTTCAAGTGAACCCAAGCCAGCGCCAGTAGTCTTTAAAAACGATTTCCGGCTAGCAACCAGAAGGCCACCGCGTTATTGAGCATGTGTAGTAATATTCCCGGGATCAAACTGCGGCTACGGGTGTAGAGCCAGATCAGCAGCAGACCGAAGACGAAGGTGTAGAGACCAACGTTGAGCTGTCCGTGCAGCCAGCCAAACAGAGCCGCAGACAACAACGCGGCTAGCCAAGTCGGCCAGACCCGGGCCAGTCCAACGAATATAATGCCGCGAAACATTATTTCTTCGAGTGCTGGAGCTACCAGCACGGCAGTGATGAAGCTGCCAATGACGGCCGGATGACTAGTGCCAAATGCAAGAACTTCCTGAGCTTGATCAAGATTAGCGGTTGGACTCAAGACTTGGACAATCGCAAATACTAGAATAACTAAGACAGCCTGCAGGACATACAAACCTAGTACGGCCCCAATCCAGCCGGGATGGAAGCGACGTAGGCCGAGGTCAGCCAGCGAGGCCTTACGCCAGTGCAAAGCGGTAAAAATTATGCCAACTTCTATAGCTAGAGCGGTCGAGTACTGGACGAGTGAGGCAATAGGGTCAGACACGAGGAAGATATTGCCGATCCGCGCTGACACCAACCCGACCCGACCGAGCAAATACACGAGGAAAGCCACCAGTAACGGCCCGATCAGCATAGCCAGAACTACAAACAGCGCATCATACGGCTGCCACGGCCCGAGACGAGATTTGCTTACTGTCGGCCGAGCTATAACTTCTGGTGGGGTGGCTTTAGCGCCAGAGACGGCTGACATCAGATATCGCCACGACTATTCCAAGGCCCATCAGGGCTATGAATCCGACCGTATGAGCCCAATTCTCGTGATTTTCCTTGAGCGGCACACCAGCTCGCTTGAGCAAGATGAGCGCCAAGCGACCACCATCCAGGGCTGGGATAGGAAGTGCATTGAGTATGCCGAGTGATAGTGAGATCGATGCCACCAGGACGACAAAATAGTCCCAGCCAAATTGAGCCACCTGTGGGGCGGCGGCGGCGATGCCAATTGGGCCGACTAGCCCGTCACCGACTTGCGCCTTGAAGAGTATGTCACCAATCGCTTGGAAGAATGCTGGAATCGAGATTGCGATGGTTTTGACCATCAGCAAGAATCCAGCTACCGGCGCTGCCCACCACTGATAGCGCTCACGGACTTGCGAAATGGCCACAACCCCGAGAATACCCTTACTCTGATCTGATCCAAGCTCAACCGATTGCGTCTTAGTAGCTCCGTCCTTGCGCGTGACGACTTCGACAGTCCGCCCGGCTCGCTCCTTGGTTGTGGCCCGCAAAGCTGGCTCGTCCTGGGGCGATACTCCATCAATCGACACCAGCTCTAAGCCAGTTTGAAGGCCAGCCTTATCCGCCGCGCTATCCTTGCCGATGGAAGCTAATACAAGCCGTGGAGCCTCGACAGTAATTGGTTGAATCGGCCCGACCCGCGGTAAATCAAACGGAAAGATATTGGCAATTCCGACGATACAAAGCCCGACGAAAAGTATGTAAGCAATCAGAAAATTCATGGCCACGCCGGCCATCAGGACTTTGGTTTTTACCCAGACAGATTTTTTGGCGAAGCTTGATTTGGTCTGACTCTCACCATCTTCACCTTCGAGTCGAACAAATCCACCCAAGGGCAGCCAGTTGATGGTGTATTCAGTCTCACCGATTTGCTTGCCCCAGGCTTTTGGCGGGAAGCCTATGCCAAATTCATAGACCCGTATGCCATTGCGCTTGGCGACGATATAATGCCCGAATTCGTGTGCAATAATGAGTAGCGAAAAGGCCAGAATGATGAGAATGATTATCAGCATATGCGCTTAATTATATCAGGAAATTAGTTGCGGTAAGCACAAAAAGCCTGAGTACTTCTAGACCGTCAGCAACTCTTGCTTCTTGGCGTCATGCAGCTTGAGGGCTTGTTCCTGGTGTTTGCGAATCATTTCATCCAGCTGCTTCTCGGTCCGAAAGTATTCGTCTTCGGGGAGGCTACCATCTTCTTTGCCCGACTTGGCCGTCTTCAGGCCATCATGGCGAGCATTTCTTAGACTGACATTGCAGGCTTCGAGCTTCTCAGAGATGAGCTTGGTCAGGCTGGTGCGACGTTCTTCGGTCATGACTGGCATATTCATGCGCACCATCGAGCCATCGGTGGCGGGGCTGAGGCCTAATGCCGCCGCTTCACGAATCGATTTCTCAACCGCGGCAACATTACTGACGTCCCAGACTTGTATCTGGATGGTCTTGGGATCAGGTGTCGAGACGGTCCCGACCTGCTTCACGGTCATTTCCTGACCGTAGACATTGACCTTGAGCGAATCAACCAGGCCAGGATGCGCCCGACCAGCCTGCACACCACCCAGCTCACCCTCGTAATATTCGATGGCGCGCTGCATATCGGCTTCGGTTTTTTTGAGTATATCTTGCATGCTTATGTACTAAGTATACGCTTGATTTGGCTACTGGCCGAGCTCGAGGCGCTCAAAGCGACGTACGACGATGTTTTCACCCAGCTTGCCGATAGTGCGCTTGACAAGATCATTCATCGTAACTTTTTCTTCTTTGTAGTATTCCTGCTCGAGCAAACAAATGCTCGCCAGCCATTTATCAAGCTTGCCTTCGATAATCTTGGTGGCGTGTTCGGCCGGCTTGCCGGACTTGGCTACCTCGGCTTCGAAGAAGGCGGTTTCTTTGGCAACCAGCTCAGCTGGGACTTCATCGCGCTTGACGTATTTCGGATTCATCGCGGCAATGTGTAGTGCAATCTCTTCGACGAGCTCCTGAAAGTCTTCGGTCTTGACGACAAACTCGGTCTCACAGTTGACTTCAACGAGTACACCGATACGCCCACCGTGGACGTAGCTGCCGATCAGACCAGCACTGGCCTCTCGATCAGATTTCTTCTCAGCACTGGCCATTCCCATGGCGCGCAAAATCTCTTGAGCCTTGTCCATATCCCCATCGGCTTGGACAAGAGCTTCTTTAGCCTTCATCATGCCGGCACCGGTCATATTTCGTAATTTTTGGATATCTTGGATACTAACAGTCATAGTAAATGCATATTCTCCGTAATGGTTATGATTTAGGTTTGGCTTCGGCTTTGGCTGGCTTGTCTGCTTCGGCGGCTTCGGCTGAATCTGTATCAACGGTCTTCGCGTCATAGGCCATGCGACCCTTGATGGCTGCCT